>Ga0116227_10002782_pt1 | contig 39477 bp, 25 predicted proteins | sample S1TSphgellanicum_FD_89693 | JGI IMG/M metagenome (GOLD analysis project Ga0116227, IMG submission 89693) | Host-associated microbial communities from peat moss isolated from Minnesota, USA - S1T2_Fb - Sphagnum magellanicum MG | ecosystem: Host-associated > Plants > Peat moss > Unclassified...
CCCCTGCCCCCCCCCCCTTGTTTTTTTTTTTTTCCATCATCATCTTCTTCTTTTCCTCCTCCTTCTTCCTTATCTGCTACAATTGTTGTTGCCCAAAAACCACAATAGCACTGAGTTTTTCTCCCTATCACTCCTCTTGAACTTTACAGCAACTATTGTTACAACCACCATTCACACCCACAATGCAAGGGCGACCACAAGGAGGGTAGCTTGGGTTACCTTGCGTTCAATCTTCAACCGTTAATTTAAGTTTGGCCCGACAAAGAAAATAAAACAAAGTAGGGACCTTTTGCAACAATGGCAAGGGGCCTCCTTTGTGAGTTCTTTTTTTCATATTTTTGCATAATTTTCTCCATGGACTAGGCCTTGTTTGATTAAAAAACACTATTTTTGTCAAGTGAACTTTTTCAGTTCAAGAAGTAGACTAAGACACAAACAAGTTATATTTGTAACTTGAGCAAAAGTCCTACAAAACCAACCTATAACAATATAAACAAAACAAAATAGCCCAACACTTGCTATTAACCAAATGATGTGCATAACACATGCACAAAAGAAAACCAAAAACTCATTGTTAAACAAATCTAGCCTAGTTGTAGCACAAAACAATTAGTTTATTTTTGATGATTCAAAAACTGACTTACTCGCAACAACACAAGAATCTAAACTCAAAACATAGTAAACCAAAACATTTGCATAACAAAAAAGAACTGCAAAGCAAAAACCATGCTTTGAAATCTCAAATCCCCAAAAGTGATTTGAGGTCATACAAGATGAGTTTATATCCCATAACAAATATTTCGAACTTTGTTCACATTTGAATTGATTTAAGATTAACTAATAAGCTTAACTAACCTAGATTATCCCTAAATAACTAGGACGTAACTGAGTGGCTAAACTCACACACTTGACAAAGTTGCAAAATGAATATAGTCCACCTGTATCTAGCAAGACATCTTATGATAATCTATTAAACTAGTAGTACTGACATTTGTCATTAATGGATGATTTGAGTTTAATTTGTAAAAATAATGAGTTTTTGAAGGTGTCATTTTTTGTCATCAGTCATATTGGCTTTTGATACATGAGACACAAGTTGTGTAAAAACAACTCATTCTAGACTGTCACACTGTGGCCAACTGACACAGGCAAAGCTTGTAGGGGTGTGTTTAAAATCCTCCCATTGCCACAAGTTGACTCCAACTTGGCTCCGCACTTTTGTCCGGAACCTATGAAAGGTCACCTAAACCACAGGGGCTGAAGTGAAAAGAAAGCACTTATGACGTAATAACTGCAGGACAAAGAACCTCAGGCAACTCTCCAGAATAGGGGTAGCCTACACCCAGAGAACTACAGGTTAGTCTTCATTACTTAGGGTTTGACCAAAGAAGAAAGAGAGAAAAGGGGGTGTTATACAATAGGAGCATGTAGTATCAAATTTTTGATGGAAAATAACCCATTGCTATGTACAGGCCCACCTGATTCATGCCAAGAATTGGCCCTGCTCAAGATTGATGAGAGTTGCCATATATGACTCAAAAACAGTTAGACACTTTGAAAGGCCCCAGCACTCAGTGCGTGTACCCCCTATTTTGAACAGTTGCCTAAAATTATAGCTGGCTGACTAGTTCCATGGGAGAAAAGCACAAACCTGGCCCGCAGAAGTTGTCTGAAGTTGATCAGAATGAGGCAATTTAGGTGGGTCCTTGGCCATTCTCACTACAGTGGAACTCATCTGAGTTTCCATTATTAGCGCTCCTTTAAGCGCTGCTTTTTATGCTTCTTTCTGTCCTAAATCCTAAACCCTAAATCTCTGCAGGGTAGAGTACTGGAAAATATTAAACAGGCCAAAGGAAATGAATGCAGTCAGTACAAAAGTACTGCTTCTATTTTTTCCTCCAGTCTGCCCATTTGCCCCATCCATATTTTCTCAAGTGACACCCATATTACAGATATGGTGAAAAATATGGATGGGGCAAATGGGCAGACTGGAGGAAAAAATAGCTGCAGTACTTTTGTTCTGACTGCATTCAATTCCTTTGGCCAGTTTAGTATTTTACGTAGAGTACCCAAAGGACCATCTGGGGCATTAAGGGAACATTTTATAAGTTATCTCAAGTTGGACAACTTTCATGCCTTTCTTAAGGACTTTTCAGCCTTACCCTTCAGACAAAAGCAATAGCAAAGTTGCCCTTCATCCCTCGCAAAAAGTGGGTGATGTTTGGCAACCTTTTCACAAGCAAAGGTAGTTTTGACTTTTGACCTTTCAAATTTTCAAGTATGTTTTGTCACTTTGCAAAATGAATATAAATTAAATTTATCCATAAAAGTGCCCTGAATAGGGGGTAAAATTATTCATTAGGGGTCTAACATGGGTTGAAATGTTAGGCTAAGTATTAAAATTTAAAATTAAGTTGTATTCGGTGTGCAATCATGATCAAACTTTTAAAATATTTATGGATCAAACTCTTTTTAGCACCTGTGGACTAAACTCCTTTAAGCACTTTCATAAGTGCTTTAATATGTTTGGTCCTAATTGTGTTGCTCGAGGCAAATCTTGAAGCCAACAGAGGAGGGTTGCCAGTGCACCTTCCACAATCATATTAAATGCTAATCTCAACAATCTAGTGTTGAGTTTTGTTGTTTTGTCAAATATTTAAAAACCTTTAAGAACAACAACGAAAAGAGAGTGACCAAATCGACATGATACAAAATAGGGGCTGGACTGGGTGTGACTTTAAAAATAAAAACCCTATTGTACTAGAAAAATCCCCTACTGATAAGTTGCACTTATATGCAACTCCTTTGGCATGATTTACATTTTTGGTATGCAAAGGAGGTCTAGCCGCCCTCAAGGTGTTATCAAATGTTGAGCTTGCCTTACAAAGCAAGTGTCAAGCTGTCACAGAAACCTCTAATTGTTGAATTGCTGAAAGGGTATCATGCCAAACATACTTCATAATAAAAACAGAGACGTACTTTTACACAAGGTCCATGCTAGGGAATTACATTGATTTTATTTATTTATAAGCATAATTTCACTTCAAATTATCCCATTTCCTTTATACATAAGAATTTATATTCTAAATTAAGATTCTCTTCTGGACATCAGTCGACTTTACAGATAACTTTAATTAGTACCCAAAGTTCATAGATATCCCAACAAAAATGAACACCTTAAAAAAAAATAGTAAGTAGGCCAAACAGATGGTTCTAAAATTTTCTAGTTTGTAAGTAGTTTGACAACATTAATAGTTGCCCCAAAACAGTGGGTCCTAAAGTAACCTAAAGCACACATTTTCTCTTACTTAGGCAAATAATTTAAGAATCTTATCCTAAATGCACCAAAGGATAAAAGTCCATACCCTTACAAAACATTTTTAAGACCTCTCAACGTTTTTCATATTTTCCCTCTCTTCTTAGCACAACCCAAGCAAAGAACTCTATTGCAACACAAAAGAAGACAAAAGAACCCTAGAGACCATTGAGGTCTGCCTTGGCTCACCAGCCAACAATGGAGGAAACCTTATAATCTAACCATGTCATTATGTGGGTTGGGACTTGGGACCTTAGGCTTCACCCTACACTTTCCATTTTCTTAATTTTGTTTTTGAACAATGTTATGTGTAGGTGCTAACAAAAGGATAAGCCAAGAACATTGATAAATGGGTATGGTAATTCATAAGCTAAACCCAATCCAACCCGGAGCCGTCTGGATTCACCTTGCTAAGAAAAGTTTGCTAATACTACAGCATGCATCGACGACACCTATCTTTTAGTATTTTTAGGGTGAAGACAAACTAGAACCAATTCCCCAAGAGATCTTTATTGGGCCATGCTTTAAGTTTAGGCAAGGGCTTTGTTCCGTTAAACCTTCATGCTGGAAGGAGCTTGGATATTATGGGGGGGGGGGAGAATAGGTGATGTTCAAGCACACCTATCAAAAGTACTTAATAGTTTGGAAGTAGGATAGAACTTACAGCTTTTTAGATGGAAACAAAAGAAGCCAAACGATTTGATTATTCATTTATTCCAAAGATATGAAGTATTTTAATTAATTTGTCAAGTATCTCATTATGTTTCTTTCTTGTTCAATTTTGATTTAGTTCCAATCTCTCGGGTGAGGTTACATAAGTTGTTCAATCAAATATAATACATAACGCAATCTCAAATGTAAATATAATTAAAACTAAATCAAATACAAATATCATGGCATGGCCCTTATGTATTTTATACCTTTAATCTCCAATGCATTGGAGGCCAAGCTTTTAGAAAAGCAACTCACAGCCAGGGTTCCATTTTCAATTTTTTGATAAAAAGAATGGGGGATTTTATTTTGTAAAAGAAAAATAATAAAAGTTTACACTAGAAAAAACCCAAAAAACTCAAATATTTCCCAATTTTTCAATCAGAAAACGACAAAACTTATTGAACAAAAGAACAGTGCTCGCAAACCCAGTTGTTTAGCGTCACCATTGTCAGAGGGGTTGGACTTGTCTTGAATGACCCACCTGACACTACCTCCCATTTTTGCTAACAGATGGAAAATGAAGCAAATCCAAGCCATGGCCACAAGTCCCAACCATACCAGGTATGAACAAAAAACCCAAGTCCTTGTAGCTCCAGTATTCCAAGTTACACTTAGCACCATGTTTTAAAAAAACCCCTACAAACTTTGCTGGTGTCAGTGCAGAGACTTGTGAGATGCTGGGAAGGTTTGACTGTGTCTGTGGCAAGTTTAGGTAAAATGAATCTGGACAACACTTGTTTCTAAGAAAACAAAACTAGACTATTAGTAATAATGTGTGTGGACTTTCTCCTAAGAGATTGTCAGTTCAAAGCCCACGAGGAGTGGGGAAGTACATGTAGGACAGAAGTCCTCACACTTGGCAGGAGTTGTTGACCCTGGAGTTCATGAATTGAGCGGTGTGCAGAACCATGCATTTACACCTCTATGGTCCTTCTAAAGGACTTTAGAGGCGTTGTCTAACCCTTTATCGGTGCTCCTGCTAAACCTGCACCTACACTAGTACCCTCACTTTCTTGAGTAAGGCCTCTTAATGGGCATATTACGCTCAAGAAATGTTAGATTTGGAATCAGAGGCCCTCATTTTTGTGTAAGCATGAGAAATTTATACTATTTAGAGGCAATTGAAATAGAATATTGGGTTTTTAGTTTTTACCATGGTACCTATGTAGGTGCTGGTTCACTCAAGACTACCCCCTATGGCAAGCATCAAGGATCGACCAAACAAATGGAAATCACTTAAGGAAATTTCTTAATGTATTTGGAGGGCAACTTATATCCATGAATTTCCCTCCTAGAAATTCGGAGAGATATTATGCCTACTCCTGGAGGGTGGGAGGAAAATTATGCCTACTTATAGGTATAAGAACCCTGTCATTCATATGCCTATAATTTATGTAGGTTTGGTTCATGATAAAATTTGCCTTTTGCTTTATGATAGGTAAAGCCCATGGGTGGGGGACATTCCCAAAATACAAGGCTGCCTTCAGCAATTGCCTAGTCCTAGGCCCCTTATTTTGAGGATGCTCCCACCCTAGGGTTTTATCATATACAAATTGATTTTGAAAGTGAAAACCAAATGGAGGGCATAAATAAACACAATTTTATTGACTGGGTAAGAAGCACATAGGTGCAACTTCACCAGCTCAAGCTTTGTTATTTGCATTGTTGCCTTTTCACTATGATTGAAACTTGGGAAGGCCCTTACATGGATTCCTTACTATTTCACCTCTTGCACCAAAGTATTTGAACAAAGTTTTTGTTGGAGGTGATAAGGGCGAGCTGTTTCGGGCCCCTTTTTTTCTAGGCACATCCGAGATCAGTGCAAGAGTTTTTCCCCCCCAAGGTTTTTGCACGTGTCCCCCTTTTGAGTAATTGGTTGAAAGAGGCTTAGATTGCCTTTAAGAGAATATCTTAGAGACATTGTACGACCATTCTTTTAATAACATCCTTTTTGATTTACCTTTCAATTCATATTGAGTGTGTTTGAAGTTATGTGTGAGGTTGGGTTAGGCGCTTGGTTGTTAGCTCATCCAGTCATTCTTTTGTTTTGTTTGTCTTTAATGTTTTCTCCATTGCATTGTGCACTAGGTTGGATCTTTCCTATCTTTTAGTCTTTGGGGTGTCACATTGCATTTGTAGTCAACTGTTGGATCCTATGGCGATCCACCTTTTTTTGTTGCACGCATGGTGGAGAAATGATGGCCTCACATGATGTTGTGTGAAATGCCCTCATGGCCATTGCAAGAGATGCGAGATTTCATGTTTCACGATAGCAGACCCATGTCCTTCCGACTCATGCCTTACAGTCTTTGTGTCATTGAGTCGACATTGTATTATTAGTCAATGGTGTTCACATTAATGATATTGTCATTGTTGATCTCACTCAAGTTGATTTGGTTTCACGAGCTACTATTTTTCACAGGGTTGCGGCAATAGTTGTGACTCAAGCGAAGGATGGTTTTTATTGGGATTAATTTCCAATAGACATATTTTTCCCTCTAGTTGTGACGAGTTTTTGGATGTTTACACTAATAGGTGGATGAATTTCTTCATCAATTTGTCAACATGATGTGAGAAATGAAAGAGGTTGAAAGCGTTCTTCTTTTAATTTTGTGCACATTTTATAAGCAGAAGGTGTTAATGGCGATATAATGTGCGCAAACAATTTCTATTTTGAAATGTGCTATTATAGTAGATGAAGGTTCTTCTAGGCTAGGTGTCCTTTAAGGAAGTCTTCCCCTTTCCTTATTTGATATGCTTGTTGTGAGAGGAGGGGGTTTGGGAACATGATGTTCCTTTTGTGGTTCACTTTCTTAGGTGATTCTTTTGTCTTTTTGGACATGGGTCCTTCCATTTTGTTTTTTATATTCCCTTTTTTTGGAGTGCTTTGATTTATTTATGATTGGCAGGGTTTCATCAAATAATCCAAAAAAAGAACTTACACAAAAGCAAGATTTGCCAAGAGAAATCCATGCAAAATATTTAAGGCAAGGCTTCATGTTGACAGACCTTTACATTTATCATTGGTATCCATGGTAAATATTGATTTTATAATGGCAAATTTTATGAAACCTAGGGCAAACTCCATCAAGATCGGGGTTGAGGTGTGAGATCTTCATATGATTTTCCTTGCATTTCACAATGACCTCAACAACACAAAGAAATATATAAGATGGTTACTGTAATTTGGAACCAATAATGGATCACAAGCTCACACCTACCCATTATGGCCCACATTTCTACATTATATAATACTCTCCATACAATACATTTTGTAATAGTTAACCATGGAGACTACATCCCAATGGTGTTTTCCTCAAAATTTTCAAAGTCGCGTTCTTGTAATTGTTTTACAGCTTAATGTGAAAGCTGATAACTCCTCAACAACAAATTTATTTTGAGGACACAAGTATATGATTTTGTAACCCACATCAAGAGCTTTTGAATGGTGTATCAAGCTCTTGACTTAGGCATGATTTTGTTCCCCAAATCCTCTCCCATGGATCAAAAGCTATTTCAACATTCTTTGATCTGATGATTAGACTCTCATACCTTTTTATAGGAATCACCCTTGTTTTGACAATTTGAACCCACTGTGTTATATTTCACATTGAAACATTTCAGATAGGATATGTTTACACAGTTCAAATTTCAATCCCAAAACTCAATTCCTAAAATGAAAATGCAATTTGAAATCTTAATAATCACACACCTTTCATCTTGTGTGAGGAGAGTGTGTTTTACTTCCTTTGACTCATGCCCCCACCGTGAGCTTACTCTCAAGCCAAAGGTGCCCCAACCTTTGTTGTGAACACAAGTTTAAAAACCATTCCCAAAATGAAGAAGTAGGTATTCAATATCCAAGTGCTGTAGCCCCTAGCGTTAGGAGCCGAATCCTTATCCAATGTAAAAGTTGTGAGGCACCTTCCAAATTGGGACCCCACCCCAAAGTGAGGAATCTTGCATGTAAGGTGCAGCCTCATAACAACCCCCCTATTCCAACACGCCCTATAATGGTAGGTAAGGTTCCATCAGCTAGAAGCTTAAAAAAGTTAGCCATATCTTTACACAATATGGAACAGTTTGGATGGGGCCCAGTACATAGCTCATTCCACCTTGGAATGTCCTAAACCTGTTAGGGTGATGAAGGATGTCTGAAACAAAAATTGAGGTGAGGTGGCAGATTATGTTATTTTCTTGACCATATTGTATGGCATAGTCTTCCAATGATGATCATACACTTGCTCATAACACTGACCAAAATCTCTGTTGAACATGCAACCTGAGACCTTAAATATCATGAAACAGACTCAAGCTTGCACATTATGTTGGGTATGGTGTCAAGCTTGCCCATATAACAAGCTTGTATGGTGCCTCGCCCAACATAATAGGCAGGCTGGGATTGACAATTCCATAGTACATTAGAGTGTGGGGTAGCAGATTATGTCATTTTCTTGACCACATTATATGATGTAATGTTCCAGTGATGATATATACACTTGACTGTAATATATGATTTAAAAAAAATTGTTAAATCTGCCACCTCAGACCTTAAAATGTCATAGAATGGTCTTACCCTTTGTCCATTATGTTGGGTGCATCACCAAGCTCACCCATTATAAGAGGCTCAACTAGCGCCTTACCCAACATAATGGGCAGGGGCTTCAGCATTCCATATGTAGACTGTATTCCATTCCATGACATGTAATTTTACTTTCATATTTATGTTGTAGCCAGATATGGCTAAATCTTCTTGTGGATGATCGCCACTTTGGGTGTATCACAAAATTGACCCAAAAAAACATTGCTGACGACCTCGCCCAAGTCTTGACGCCAGGACGTAATGACGCAGTACTCGGAGATTCTCGACTGAACTCCCTTGAGGCTGCCGCAAGAGGCTGCTACAAGTAGTAATGCCAGGGAGGAGTACAAAAGAAGAAGAAGCAGACGAAGACGAGGAGGAGGTGTTGCAGAGGATCGGTTAGGAAAACAGATTTGATGCAAGGAGAGAGTGTGTGTGATAGATAGAGAGAGATTTGTTATAGCGAGTTCGGAATTCGCACAGAGAGGGAGGGAGAGAGAGAGGGAAAAAAAAGCAGAAAAAATGTGACCTTAACGAGCGAGAGTCCTGGAGTAGTAAGCGGACATGGACCCGTAAAGAGACTTTTAAGAGAGCGGAGACGAAAGTGCAATTCCGATAGATGTGCGAAAAAGTTGAGACTAACGGACCAGACGGAAAAGAGGGAGAGACAGAGAGACAGAGAGTTTGTCAAGAGATTTGTGAGATTAATCAACGACAGGCAAAGAAGTTCTCTAAGAAGACAGCAGCAGCGAGAAAGAGAGAAAGAGAAGGTGCGATTTCGAAATCACAATTGGTGTCAGTAAGAGACGAACTAGAGAGGGCAAGAGCAAAGAGCGATATGTATACGAGCGTTTGTTTGTTCTAGGGGAATCGCAAGAAGAGAAGAAGCAAGCAAGCAAGCAAGCCATCCGGGGGTGGGGAAAGTGACGCCTGATCATTTGGATGATGGCGAGATTCAGAGCTTGCGAAATAGCAATTGGAAACTTGGATCGATTCTTGAGGAGGAGAACAGGATGATGAGAGAGAATCATGGGAGGCAGAGCGGTGAGTACAAGAACGATGAAGCGCGTGAAATACGTGCAGGATCTTCAAACATTGCTGGAAGGGAAACAAGATCTGATATGCAGGTACCACACGCACGAACTCGGGGCGCATCAGATCGGATCCATTTTGCTACAGCAGATCAATGCACCAAGGCACACAGTCTGGTCGATTGTGAAGAGGTTTGATAGACCTCAGGCGTATAAGAGATTCCTCCATACTTGCAGGATAATCGGCGGTGACGGTGGCGCCGTGGGAAGTATCCGAGAAGTGCTGTTGGTGTCTGGTCTTCCTGCGACTTCCAGCATCGAGCGCCTAGAGTTCATTGACGAGCAGCAATACATCTGCAGCTTCAGAGTGCTCGGCGGCAGTCATCGCTTGCAGAACTACTGGTCAGTAACATCTTTGCATGAGTATGAAGAAGCTGTAAGCGGCAGGCCCGGGACTCTGGTCCTGGAGTCCTATGTTGTGGATGTCCCTGATGGAAACACTAGGGATGAGAATCACATGTTTACTGATACTGTTGTGAGGTGCAATCTAAAGTCCTTGGCTCAGGTTGCAGAGAAGCTTGCTCTGCAGGAGAGTACAAATCGTCTTTCGATCTCAGATGGGTCGGAGATGGATGATAGAGGGAAGAAGACATAGCAGCCTTCACAGGTTCCCCCCCCCCAAACCCACTTTGGTTGAGAATATGTCTGCTATGCCTTCCTTCTTAATGCATTTCTCAAATCAATCTTGAAGAGTGTTTGCTATTTCATAATTGCAAAACCTTTGAGGATTGCACCTTTGGGAGTGGGATACCAGATGGGGGATTCATCTGGGGATAGAGGGTAGCGGGGGAGAGAAGCAAAGTTGGAAGCCAAATCTGATGGAGAATACAAAAAGCCGGTCACCCAGAGAGTCAGAGGGAGTCCAGGGGCACCTAGCAGAGATAAAATTGCTGCTTTTAGGGGTAGGGAAATTGTGTCCATCTCTTCCTTTGTAAAGTGGCAGACCCGTGATGATCATCTTCAAGACTTCTGTGACATCTCTGAGGCCTGAGGCCTGTATGCAGACTACCATTTGCCAGGTTATATATTAGTGTAGGATACCGAACCATGTTTTTTTTCAGAACAAAAGCTACTGCTATTTTGTGTTCTATCTGCTCTCTCCCTATTTTCATGCTGCAATGATTTTGGGAGCTTGCAAAGTATTTCATTACTCTGCACTAGCAAGACATAATAGATTTTGTTGTAGGTCCTTACGATATGATGCGCACCATCTAATATGCTTGGAGTAAAGACCTATCTTGAGCTGTCAAGGAGTGACTAGATGTGATCTCTGACTTGTTTGCCTGTAAGGCAGGTGTACAGAACTGGCACCCATTATAGCCTGGTTTATATTTGGGAAAATACCAGAAAAGGGTGGAACTTGTCAAGGATTCTAGATCACAACAAATGTTTCTTTTTCGTTGGCAATGCCACCAAGACTGTGCCCCTTCTGTTTGGGTACTTCAGTGGGTGGTCCCTTATAGAATTGTTTAGTGGATTCAGCTTGGCTTTCCCGGATCAATTGCCCAAGTACCTTAGGTGTCTTTCTCATTGTTGATGAGTCTGTGGACATACTGTTCAGGATATTGTTTGTTTCTCTGTTTTCTGAGTACTATAGTACCTTGGCAGCTTCAGCACAAATTATAGAATTGCTAAAACTTCCAAATACCAATTTCTCAGAGAACATTTTTTTGTGAAGGAAATTGAAGAATATTTTGAATATTCAGGAATATTTGATTTTTCGAAATGGAAGCTTCAATTTTAATTAATTATTCAGCAGACATGTGCTGAAGCTGCCCCTGTACTACAGTATTAGTCTTTTCTTTTGGGTAATTTTCCAATGGCCTGTACTCTGATCATAGAGATTTTAACTGCAGTGCCATTCCTGACAAGAAGCAGCTGGTTTCCACACAAAGGGCCAAGACTGTTATTGCCGACATGGTTCACAATTTTGATGCTATTGATGCTTTACAAACTTCAAATACAACGAACGAAACTATTTGTACGAAATATGTGTGCACCAGTTCTGGTTGCACCATTATTATCCTGATCTTGATTTTGTAAGGAACTTTCGATCCTGGTTTTTTTTGTTTTTTTAATTCTCTAGTTTGATAGATTCTTTGGTGCAGTTTTGAATATGGTTTTTTTTTCTGGCTTTATAGAACTTCTGGTTTTATAGAATGTTCAAAAAAATTGGAGCTTGGTCCAGATTAAGACCCATTTACATTGCACTCAACTAAAACTAATAACTTATTTAAATAAGTACTCATGGCTATTGAGTGGAGTATTAGTGCAAGAGAAAATTGCGGAAGAATATAAATTTAAAGAAAAAATCATAACAGGCAATTAGACAAGAAACATTATTTTGACAACAAGCCCATTTGTTTTGCATTGGGTGGTGGGAGAGGGGTCCTGATTTGTTTTGGTTTATCTTTCAAGAGAGGGAACAAGTGAATTGGCAATCACTTCACAATTTCACTGAGGGTGTAGCCAGTGAGTTCGGAACCACTTAATACTAGTTTACTTGTAGTTCCCTCAGTTAGAGTATCTCCACCCATACCGAGTATTTGCAAGTGGGCTTTGGACAATATTTCTCATACATTCCACCCATAAACATGAAAATTGAGATTATAAAAGGTTGGAGACTATTAATAGCAAATCACTTGAACTAATCATTCTATCTGAACGATCAAAAGCAAGAATTATGTTGTATAATGTCTTATATCAGTCCTCACAACATACCTTACAAAACTGTTGGCCCAAAGTCATTTTATTACTCCAAATTGCCATAAACTTTACTTTTCTCTTTCTTTTTTGTTTGGGAGAACAAATGAAATGGGATGGAAAGTCCCCTCACCACCAGCCAAGTAGAAAGACAAGAAACCAATTAGTCGAACTAATGAGCTTAAGTAATTGATAATTCCACCTAACCTTGCTACGGTCCCTGGAACAAAGGCTAAAAGGAGTGTTCTATTAATTAAGCAGATAGTTCTCTCTAACTCTAAGCAACAGTTCCATCTAGAATCATCTGGCCAAGCTTTTGATCAGACCATACCTAGTTCTTAAAAAAAGAGTTTCATTCCTCTCAGACAAGGTGTACCAAATAACAACCCCTCTTAAAAAAGTCCAGATAGAGTTGGACTCTCTAAGAAATTTGGGGAGTTTCCTGCCAAAGAGGCATCGCCTGATATCCAATCTTTTGGTTTTCCTTTCATGTATGTGAGCCAGAAGATGATGGAAATAGCTAAGTTCCGAGCCAACCTAGCCCCAGGGCATTCAAAAAATCACTGCATACTGGTTTTTGGAGTCATAAGGTCACACATTTGAGTAGTTCACATTCGCCCTGTTGTAGATTTGAGCCTTTCAAGTATTAACCAAAATGACTGTATGGCAATAAACTTTACTTTTCTTCATCCAAAACATAATACTGTGTAATGCATTGGTGGGGGATGCTCTTAAATTATAAAATAAGTCCAATTTTATCTTGAGACAAAATTAAAGTGTGATGATAAAATCTTTTTTTTCTTTTTGTTTGATAATGCAACATGCACCCAACATCACCACAATTTATCCCATAAGGTTTGCCCAAGGTTAGAGTGTCACAACTAACAAATAGGGCATGGTTGTTGCAATTTTGAAAAACTTTGTATTCATATAACCAAAGAATGCATGTTTTTCTTTTCTTTTTAAAGTAGTAGCTTATCCAGGTCTAGGTTTCAATTTCAGCAACAGGTGGTTTTATCTAGTTTGAACAAAATTCTGAACTTTTGGTCTAGATAGCCCAAAACCTAACCTAGTACCTGCCCAATTCCTTGAATCTGCCAAAAAGTCTAATTCACTCCTTAGGGTTACTTTTGTTTTGCACCTTGCAAACCCAAGAAGAGTGTTTCAAAAATCTCCTTACAACTTTTTGTCGTTGTAGTAATATTGAAAATAACCAAGCTCTCAAGTGCCATTGCCACATTCAAATTATTATCTTTATGCACACACCCAACCCAAAATCAGGTATAAACACCCACAATAGTCAGAATAATCATATTGAATGAATCAGATAAATTGTCTATTTATTCATTTTTTCCTTGATTTAAACAATACAATTTGAAGTTCAACCCAACTTGAATCTAATGTTTTGGACTTTTCTTTCAATTCATAAAGAAATATGTTTATGGCTTCCTCTATGGTCACTAGGTTCATGGGTGTAGCACCTCAAATCCTCAAAAGAGAGCTTTTAACATGGTTAAACATGGATCCTAATATCAAGCCCATGTGTGCCCAAATTGGGATGTTAAATAGATTGGATTTGAAAGGCATTAATGAGAGAAAAGAAAAGAAAAGAAAACCATTGAAGCCTACTTTTAAATATTTCTTGCCAAGGCATCCCAAAATAAATGGATTATAAGATTAAACCACAACCTAATGTTGTAGTTCAAATAGTGATCATTATTATGTTATGAGTTTTGGTATATTATTTGCATGATTATGTTAAATTGCATACAAGGGTCAATAATCCATTGATTACTCTTGAGTGCGAATAATACATTTGCATTTACATAGTAATCTCCACCATTAGAAGCCATTGATTTATTAGTTTAGCAAACACAGTGATTAGTGATTAGTACTTAGCTTGGACCATTTATCATTGTCTTTAGTGCTCTGACTACCAGCCCAAGTTCCTACAATTTACTACATGGTATTAGAGCGGGTGGACAAGGACAAGTAGAAACTATAACAAGATCAAAATATTTTTCAAAGTTTATAATTCTTTGTAAGGTAGTCATGGCCCAAGAGAAAATAACATGCAAAAGAGTTCAAAATTGGAAGTACTTATCAATTATAATATTTGAAAATTATATGTATCCAATTTGTTGCAAGAAAGATAATTTGTTAGATATTATTGACCTGAATATTAACATAGTCATTGTACCCAAAGATAAAGAATCTTTGGCCAAAGCGGAATGTCAAAGGAAGAAGATTCTTGTAATCATAAGTCTATTTGTCAAAGATGAGATTGTGTCTCATATTACTAGGATGAATTCATTCACACTTATGTGGCAAACTCTCAAGGAGCTATTCAAGCATAGAAGTGATGTTCAGCATTTGCTATTAGCAACTATACTCACCACCCTATGGTTGCAAGAAGGAGGTTCAATTGTTGAATATTTCAAGCAATTGAAGGATTTCATGAACTAATTTGCAAACATTTATGAAAAAGTGCACAAGGATGAACTAATTGATCATATTCTTGTAAATTAAAGGAAGTTACAATTTTTGCAAGAACATGGTTTGTGCATGAGCATAAAGCCAAAGCTTGGAGCTTGGAGCTTATAACTTAAAGCTTAATATGATTTTAATCCACCTATATGGATGAATGTCATTTTTTGCGTGGATGAATTTCATTTATGAATTCAAATAAATAAATAAATCATTGGATGAAACTCATCCATGATTGGAAAATAAATAAATGAATAATTATTTATATCCATCTTCATTTGTTGTCTAAGTATTAATATTTCAAATTTGAATGTCATTTAATAATGATCAATAATGTGACTATAGTGGAAAATATAATGATGGAACCAAAATAATTTTTAAAATTTTGTTTAAAAAATCATTTTCATTAACAATGTTAAGCAATTAAGAGAATGTTGTCATGGGATGAGTGTTAACCCTTCCCCCACATTGTTGTCAATAACACTATATATGTAATTTGTGAAAAATTAGGGCACTTTGAAAACAAATAATTGCTAAAAATAGCCCCATTGTCATTTATAATAATAGCTTGTTTAAAAGAAGTTAATTAAGTTGCTTGAAACTAAATTTTAGTTTATTTCAAAAACCTATTGTCATGAATGACAAATAGGTAGTTTAAAAATACTTAAAGCATTCAAAACCCATTTTGGTCAGCAACACTACTTAGATTTGATTAAAGTTGTGGCATGCTCAAAGAATAATGGAAACAAATCCCCCATTGTTGTCCACAATATTTATAAATAGGTTTGAAGGAAGTTGTGGCACCTTTCCAAAGGAAAAAAACAAAAACTCATTGTCGTCAATGACACTAGGTCAATTTGCCTGAAATAAATAAATAAATAAATTCTAAATTTTAAAATAATGACCATGGGGTGGATGTTGGCATGATAATAGTAATATAATTAAGACATATTGAAAATAATGGCATTTAAAATCATAACCATTAAATATATAAATATAATGAAATTTACATTATATTACTCAAACAAATGTTATATCATATGTTATAAACAAACATTCATCCATAATTTTGATGGAAATTATATATATTAAAAATATGTAAATTAAAAAAAATTCATCCATACATTAAATTAATGAAAAATATCATTCATCCATAATGAGGATGAATGCTTACATTCATCCCCACGTTTGCTTCTAGGTTTACCTATATAACATTCATTTTGTAATTAAATTCTTGGGTTTTACTTACATGTGTATAGGGGAAAAGACATTTTACCATCCCAAGTTCCAACTTTAAGCACTAGGTTCAAACTTCAGGTTCATGCAATAGCTTGCCTCATTTTTGCAATATTCCTAATCATTGGATGTGTACTTGTGTTGAACTCTTGGGTTAAATCAAGTGCTAAGTAGCTAAGCCTAAACATGCACAATTGAAGACTAGTTGAGAAATGGAAGCAATGAGGTTGACAATTTCTAAAAATGTGTATATTTGACATCAAATTTTGTTATAGACATTTTGGAGTTGAACCTAACTAAACACAACAAAATCAATTAGCATGTTGACAATGGCATCACTAAACATGTTACTTGAAATGGTGATGTTTTCACAAACTTGAAGAAAGGGGATGGAATTCCCAAGGTTAAGATAACAAAAGGGAAGTTTCATATGGTTACCAATGTAAGCAATGTTGTAATTTTCTCAATGACAATATAATAAAAAAAGATGTTCCTTATGTTATGGGTGTTTCCAAAATTCTTTTGTGTAGATATGATTCACAAATACATAAGGGTATCCATTTTTTCTCAATAATCATTTAAGGTTTAATTCTTAAACCAATCTTATACTTAATGTCTTGGTTGGAAGGGTGATATGGATAAATCAAACAACTTATATGTAAAAAAGGTCTTTGATAAAATGTTTTTAAGATATGTAATTAGTAAAAGAAAACAAACTAGAATATGGTGTTGACAAGTTGGTCACTTTAACTATGGGAGTACAACTCATGCAATAAGAAGGATTTGTTTCAAACTTACCAAATTTGACACCTATTAACACAGTGTGTCAAACTTATGCATTAGGCAAGTAGAACTTTTAAGAAAAATCCTCATCACAAGACTCACACATTTGATTTGATTCATATTGATCATTGTGGTCCATTTGTTGTCAAGTTTTTATTTGTAGCTAGATATTTGCTAACATTCATTGATGATTATAACCATTTTGGGCAAGTCCATTTTCTCTTGAAAAAAATGAGACTTTGAGTTCAAGTTTCTTCTCACCAAAATTCAAAAATAATTTAACAAGTCAATGAAGGTCCTAAGGTTTAGTAGTCCCATTATGAAGCACTTCAAGATTATTGAGTATCAACTTTTTGTTCATGAACACCCCAATGTCCAAATGGTCACCATAATCCAAAAGTTGCATTCTCCTAAAATATGACACATCCGTTATGGGATATAAATGTTTTAATCTTTCATCCAAAAACTAACCAAATAATAGTGTCAATTTAAGGTGTTTTTTATAATAAATATTGTATGAACTTCGTTTCAATTATTGTTTGGTTTCTAAGAGAGTCATTATACCCTTTTTTTTGTTCATCTCTTAAGCCAATAGACAACATAGCATGCTAAAACTCAAAGTCTTTAGCATAGTGAACTTGATGATCAAGTTCCTCAAAATGAAGAACCAAAAGATGAACATTGTACTTTGTTTTAAACTCACACCCAATCAATGGAATAGAAAATGTTATTGTCAAACCATTTAAGTCACCAAATACAATACATTATGTATATTAACAACTCTTGCTTGAAGCAACAACTATAAAATCTTTCACTTCAAAATGAAAACAAATTTCTTGAATGGGCATTTCACCAAGCAAGTTTTAATATAAAAATTATAACATTTCAAAGAGTTAGGTAAAAAAAATCAATTTTACATGTTACATAAGGTTTTGTACGGTTTGAAGTAGCCACCCCATGCCTAGTATACCAAAATTGACAAATATTTGAAAAATCAAAGCTTAGAGAAAGACAATGTAGATAGTAATTTGTATCACTTCCATGATGGACAAAAAATTGCATTATTGATTATCTATGTTGATGATGTATATTTCACAAGGAATCAATTTGAAAATTTTCAATGGATCAAAACCAAAATAAAGGGGAAGTTTGAAATGATTAATATCGGCTTGTTAAATCATTTTACAAGTTGGATTTTTTTTTCAATTAAAATGCATCATAATTCTCAACAAGGATATGTAGCAAAGATGTTCAAAGAATTTAGGCTAGGCACTTGTAATGTAGTAATGGTGTTTATGATGTTAGTATTCAAATTAACAATGGACATGGGAATGTTAGGTGCAAATTGAAAACACTATTTGGGTGCAAATTCTTTAAGGTGTACCAAAATTTTATCACAACATCACCCTTTTATGTCTTTATTTTGTCCTTTTTTACCATGTAAAGACACATTTATGGATGATTATGATGGAATCTAGAATTCTAATATTCTAAAATTTAATCATTCTGAAATTTTTGACAACTTTTGATTCATTATTTTTTACGAGGATCAAAATATAGGGAAAAGAAGAATTGCAGTAAGGACTAGGCCCTTTTCGTCTTGTGTGGTACACATTAAAGGATTTTCAGCCCTTTCATTTTTCATTTGGGAGCAATTTTTTTGCCACATGGAAAACATTAGTGTGGTGGTCATTAATGAACCCTAATTGGTATTTTTCCTTTCCTATTTCCTTCATGCTTGACTAATTAGGAAAAAGGTCTATCCACAATCCCTTTTTAGATAACCTATTTTGGACAATTACCCAAGAACTCACTATCCTTATCATTGTCCTTTCAAAACTTATTTTTTGACCCTCTCCTAAGGAGCTTAAATGATCCACCATCAATGAATCTCTTGTTCGTTTTTAAAATTCACCTCAAATCTTATTACCATGGGGACAAATCCCCATAAACATAAGCAAGATGAATTAGGTGGGGGGATTATCTTATTTAATTGTGGTTGTGATTCTTCCCTCCCTACCTCTTGGAATCACCTCTTCTTTGTGCTTACATCCCACCTTAACCACCTAAACTCCTACATTATGTTATTGTTTATTAGTTTTCTTGTCTTCTCCCTTCCTTTGCCAAGTCTTCCTACACTTGCCACTCCTTCCTTTTAAACCCCCCATCCCTATCCAAAAGGTTGGTTATTAGATAACCAAAGTAGATAATATGGACAACAACCATATACACTTTTACAAGCTTCCTACCAACACCAAGTCAAGCAAAACAAGGAATGTAATCCTAGTTAACTTCGCATTCAACTATATTGAAACAAAACAAGGTTCATACATTCAAGTCTCACAAGTCTTGAAGTCTCTCTCCGCTCCCCTTTTTGAACTCCCAATTTATATTCCCTCCTATTCAATTCACCTCCTATTTCTAAGAACAACTCAATACCTTGCTTATTCTCCATTAAGATTAGTTTCCAAGATCTTTTTGAAGCCTTAAAAAATAACAACCCCAATGCTAGAAAAACAAACAAAGGAAGGAAAGAAAAACCATAAATTGACCTTTCTTTTCCCTTTATAGCTCCTACCATTCATCCTTCTTACATAATGGTTGTTTAACCTCCTCCTCCCATTTCCTCCTTGAGCTCTTTCTACCATCATCAAAATCATTTCTTTGATCATGATGCTTCACCCCCTTCCCCCCCTAAGCCTTAAATACTTCTTTTAATTAAGCCTAGAACCTCTTTATATGAATGATTAATGCCTCCACAATCTTTTGCAAGTGTTCATAATGCCTTTACTTCCATCACACATTTTTGTTTTGGAAATCTCACCATTAAATGCAACATTTGGATTGACCCATTATAATACAATACAATATAATGCCCAATAAGAAAAAGAAATTCAAATTGGGAATTTTTTAAAAAGTTAGTTGCCCAAGAACAACCTCCTCAATGAGAACCATGTTCCCCATGAACCATGTTCACCAAGGAGAAGAAGATTAACTTACCCCAAGGGGGCAACCATGTTCCTTTGGGGAATAAAGGGCTTAAATTGCCTTGGGTAACAACCATGTTCCTAGGGGAGCAAGGTTATGGTTGCCCTAGGGAATAACCATGTTTTTGGCGGAGAAAGGGGCTTAAGTTGCTCCTAGGGGCAATTTATGCCTTTTATTCCCCAAGGCAACTTGGTTGTTCCCAAAGGGTAACTGTGTGCCTAGGGGAACAAGGGATTAATTTCCTTAAAGAACAAGATAAGTTCCCCAAAAAGAAACTTTCACAAAAAGTTCTTAAGGGAAAAAGGCGACTTCCCCAGGGAGTAATGAACTTTCCTCGAGAAGGGCCCAAGTTCTTTTGGGAAACATATGTTCTGAATTTTTTTGGAAACATAACCTTCTCATGTTTGTTTTTATATAGGCATGCAACTTCTCATTGGAAAGGTCTCAAGGAGGGCTATAACTTTGTAGTTGAAAGCACTTTAATCATAATTCATATGAAAATGTTATAATCACACAAAGTTTCAAACACATTTGTTCTCCAAAGAACATGGTTGCTTCTTAGCAACTTAAGCCTTTGCTCCCCAAGGCACATGGTTGGCCTCAGGGAGTTTTTCATGTCCCTTAAGGAAAAGTGACCTAAATTGCCTTGAGCAATAATTGTGTCCTTTGGGGAAAAAAGACCTAAGTTGCCCTAGGGAACAAACATGCCCCTTGGGGAAAAAAGGGCATATGTGGCCTTGAGGAGCAATCATGTTTCACAAGAAACAAATGTGTTTGAATGTTTGTGTGATTGTAATTTTTTCATATGAATTATGATTGAAGTGATTTCAATTACAAAGTTATAGCCCTTCTTGATAACTTTCCAATGATAGGTCATGCAAGCATATATAAAAACAAATATGAGATGGTTATGGTTGCAAAAAGATTTGGAACATATGTTTTCTTGGGGAACTTGGGCCTTTCCTCAATGAAAATTCATTTACTCATTGAGGAAGTTGTTTTTTTCCTCGAGGAAATATTCTTACTCATGAAAATTGTTTTTGGAAGAATTTCATTTGCTCCTTGGGAAACTTCTTTTGTTCCCCCAAGAATTTCATGTTACTCCATGGGGAACTTACATTGTCCTCTAAGGCAATTTGCTTGGGACTAAAATTTAATTTTCTTTTCCCCAAGGAAGTTATTTCCTAAGGTCAACTAATTAAAAAAAATTATTTAAATATTCTATGTATTTTTTTCATCAATTGCATTTGTTGATACAAAAATTGGAGAAAAGGATTAAACCGTTGGAACTTTGGGTTGAAGGGAGGATTTTGACCATTTCATCACATGTTTTTTCTTTTGAAAGTGTTGTGTAGAAAAGATACTTACAATTTTAATAATTGTGTAGGTATAATAAAAAAATAATTTTTTTTCATGTTGGGCATTGTATTGCAAATGTGTTGAACCTGATGCCACATTTAACTTGTTACTACTATTTAATGTTAACCTGCTCTATTGTACCAGCATAATGTTGATGATAATTCGATCCTCTTAGGAGAGTAATTGCACCAGCCACTCATGCAGAAAGAAAATACCTTCGGTACAACTATGTATGGTGTTCAAGGTCAGTCTTGTTTTTTTTCAATTTTGTGATGTAGCTGAAGTGGCAATTGTTCATAAAACGATTTAGCCAAATTTGGTGTTATAAAATTGAAACTAAATTTTCTTTTAGCACCATTCTATATATTTGGCTTCCTCTGGAACTCAGGATAGAATGGGGCGATTTTTGAAATTTGGAAACTAAAAAACACTAAACTTTAGCCATTTTGAAAAAAATCACAAAAGAAAGTTTTCACTGTGAATCAAGATATGAGAAAAGATCACACAAACCTTGTAAGAGTAGTGTCAACAATGGACTCAGGAGCACACCCACACATAGCAATTGCCATCCCCACCATATTGCAGAACTGATGTATGTGGGTGAGTTGGTTTCCAGGTCGAACAGAGCCTGCATCGAAGCAATACTCAAAGTGCTTTGCAAATTCAGCAGAACTACAGTCTGAAGAAAACATTAATCTCATATAGTGCACAGAGCAAAGTATTGCAGAATGACTTGCTTCATGGCCCTTCTTCTAGATTTTTCTCTGAGCTGTAAACATGAATCCTAACCCTGCAACCTGCACAGAACATCCAGCTGTAGCGAGCAAGTTTATCAAGCAGCCTCACAATCTAGGTTCATGTCTTCAGAAGCTTGATGGAAATTGAGACTCATCTTAGGCCCTACAGATGTGATGATTCACATGGTGGATGATCATCACACTTTTTTCAATTCAAAGAAAACATTGCAGGAACTAGTCTTCACCCACAAAAGTCTTTCAAATGTGTTATTAAAATTTTTGTCTATGTTCCAAACCTATCTCAATTTTTTTTCCTAATTAGCTTGAAAGAATGTGTTGAATGAAGGAAAAAAATATGCTTTCCTCTTATAGGCTAGTGTAAAATAGTTTTGTAGTTTCCACTTCCTCAATTAGTAGTTCCTTATGAGGGGGGTCTAAATAATATGGGTAAATAAATCTTCTGACATACTTGGTGCTAGCAGTTTGCTTCCTGCTCCTATATACTTTCTATGCTACTTGCCTACTGTACTTGTATGAGCTATGTGTACATATATATGCTATGCATGCAGTGCTTAATGGACTGCTTGTGGGGTGTGTGTATATGTGCTAATGGCATGTATGGTGGAGGTTCCAAAGGATTTGGCCATCATTATTGGTTTCCATGAAATATAATGCCTGGACTTGAGCTCTCCAATAGTACTGTAATATAGGATAACAGGGTCTATTAGGGTTTGGAAATGTAAGTAGCTGCCATAGGGTAGATGGGGTGTGCCTGTTGTGTCAGTTTTCAATCCCACAATGAAAGAAAATGTTGGGGGTATTATCATCTCAACAGAGTATACACATGGAGCAACAAAAGCTCTGATGTTTATGAAATGTTTAGACATCATCTTTGCAGCCTCCCTGGCAAATGGACATGGAACTTATGAGTAAGAAATCCTATGTGTCAGACTACATACAAGTGGAGATCTCAAATTGAACACTTTCTGTATTGCAGCCATTGACCTTCCATACAACCACATTTCCTTGATGAGGTCTTTTTTCTTGCACTAGAACTCTTCTGAACTGGATAAAGTTTTCATACCTTGGTGACAATACCACTGAAGTCTTGCTGTCAAAGCATGCAAAGCTGTAGTCAGGGAGAACCAGGAACAGAGAGTCCTAATCCAATTTACCAGACTACAGAAGTCATGTCAACAACATCATCTCTGTGAAGAGTGCTGCATACTTCCAAGCCTAATGGCTAACAATGGCTAAGCCAGAAACCACCATAAAATACAATTCCTTCACCCCTGTTCTGGTGCAGTGACACATCTTGCTATCATACTCTATGTACAGGAAAATGGGCCTCAAAATAGTTGAATGAAAAGGTTGGTCGAGCCATCACCATACGAACGGAGGCCTGCTAATTTGACTACTGCCCTGCACAAAGGACATGTCCGCTCCCTCTCAAACCTGTTATTTCCACCACATACCCCAGAAATGTGGCAATGAGAAGCAACATACAATATTGTCAGCGATCAAGAGGACCCTATCACCATTTATATGCCTAAAGCAATCCTGGGAGGTCATGAGGGTGGGGGTGGTTGAAAAGCCAGTCTAGCAGAGCAGAATCAAGTACCATTCTATCCATGAGCTTAGCAATCACTAAGGAATACACTGGATGATTACCCACTCATTTCGAAATGTATTTCCTTGCCCAAGAATAGCACTTAAGCTTATGATTTTTCAAACTGTGCTTGCATGAAGCTAGGTTAGCGACTGGGCAAATATAGTACCATTCAGACACACAGTCTTCACAGAAAACATGTTTACAGCAAAGCGAAATCGGTGCATGCATCTTTTCTTGGCAAATAGCACACATATCTCCTGCTGCAAGGACCTGCATGCCACCCACCATATAGCCAGCTCCTAAACTTCAGTCATTATCTTTAAATACAACCACATACTAAATTCCACGATCTAACAGAGAGGCTATGAATATAGAGGTTGCTGCATGTGTGCGAATCTTCACAACCCTGCAAAGATGGGCTTACAGTATGGCCATTTGCCAGTACTGATAGTTCAGAAACTTCTCTAAAACCAAAAACATGTTGGCATGCATAATCTCTAGAACAATTCATAGTGTTCAAAACATCTTCTAGGGCTGCAGAGGTCTGGAAATGACACTTGATCAGCAACGAACCTCCTCACTGGTTGCATAGGCCCCGTATTGGACTTCCCTACGTGACAATGCTCGAAGTGCAGCCAAGAATGTTTGCATCTGCAACACCACAATAGAATTAGCACAACTCAGGCTTCTGAGTTAAAGAATTTATCCACAGCATATATCTCTGTGGATCATATCTACACATACAAAATGAATGACTCAGGAAAGCCACAGCATTCTCAAAGTACCTTTTCCAATGTGGAAGTGAGTTTGAATGTGAGGTACAACCCCGTTGTGAGTGCTGAGAACAGGTTGCCATACTCTTTGTTCAAGAAAAAGCGGTACCAAACCGGTGTCGGTATCAAGGCACGATACAACAACAAAATATACTCGACAAGTGTCAGCAGTTGAGCCTGCCACCCACCACAACACAAGATTTTCTTACTTGTGCAATGCAGAGAAGGAGATTGCAGAATCAACTACATGACAACACTGAAGGTAAGCAGTCTGTCAGTTCCAGCAAACCCAAAACCAACAGAACAAGAATGAGCATCACTCACTAAGTATCAGACCATTTGACACTCATCATTCAAGGCAAGGACAAATTGCCATGACTGCCCATTGATTTATTAGATCCCAAGAATTGCTTAGATATTTGTACAACAATACACCAAACTACACTCCACTGAGAAGGTGATGCTAGCCAAACCTGGCGGCGATAATTGCGCCCTCGACTGTTTTTGTAGTATACAAGAAGCCCAGACTTCAGTGCCATGGCAGCTTTCCTGACAACAGTATCTACACAGGAAATGTAGAGTAAGCAAAAGAGCAGACTTATAGAAGTTTCTGACTTTGAAACAATAAAACAAGATTTTATGAAGCTGAAAACATAAAAAGGCAGAGTGAAGAGGCTTACCATTAACTACAATAGTGAACACAGCTTGCCAGAACTTGGGAATATTGTATGGAGGCAGAAGAAGAAGGGGTCGCCACAAAGCTTCTGCACTATACCACCAATACAGTCCTGCGATGTTTGCCAGCAGGCCACAGCCCAATCCTACCAGGAAAATGGGTCTTCTCTCATTCTGCATACTTACAGACATCAGTTCCCTCATAAGACCTTCAGTCATCCTTCACTGTTTGGGTGTACTTAGCATGAAGCAATGTAAGATGGGATATGGGAGGTTTGGAAAGTACCTTCAAAGCAGTTTGCTTTTGCAGTAAATCATTTGCCTTAAACATTACTGCTGTGATCCATACTGACACAAGAAAACCTGTGACCACAGCATGTGAAAATCAGGCCTCAGTTTCTGACCTTTTGCTATTTCAGAACCTCAAAAAGTGAATATGCTGGGTGATGAACACAGAATTACAGTCTGTAGCCAGAACAAGGCTCCTCAAGCTTCAGCATTAACCGGGGAACTGATCTGGTTTCCATGGGCATTGTCAACTAAATGGCTAGGTTGTTGCCATTGTTTGACCCTGCAGGATTTCCAAATGAATCTTTTGGCATACTGGGCTTAAGCAGAAACCAGAAACCACCAACATGCAGATCAAGGGATCGAGAGACCCACAAACAATATTAGACTCTAAACCAGGAGAACTTCTGTCTCGGAGTTGTGTATGGCCATATAGGTGTCAGGGTAAGAGTGCTCTTAGACAGTGGTTGGAAAATGGCAATGTTGGGAACTCTTTGAAGACTTGTCGGGAATCTAACAGCAGGAACACCTGAATAAGATGACCTTTGGAAAGCTAAAACTGAAAAGTACAAGAGATCCAGAACAACAACTGGCACAATGTGAGTGCAGGCTGACTTCAGAAGCAAAGAACCATTCAGCATACACACTGAGAATTGTCTTGGGTACTTTCTATCTTCTCCTAAAATAACCTCACACTCCTAAGCAGTGGTTTTGGAGAATCATTGTGCCTTGAAGGTCCCAGTGCTCTTCAAATAAGAGCACTGAATTACAATGCCTATCAAAAAACCAAGTGTTTCTCCTACAGCCCCATCAAGCTAAGGACAAAACATATAACCTTCAAAAAATGCATCTACTTTGTGATCTGCAATCTGTGGTGGATGCTTTGAGTCAGGCTTCCAGGTAAAGAGCAGAGATTTATTGGATTGTTAAAAAGGTCTTTAAGAATCTTGCAATCTTTAGGTTGCAAGATTGGCCTAGAATTTGAAAAAACTTTCTTGTGAAGAATGCTTCAATTGTTCAGGTGTTGACCCTGATGACTTCCTGTGAATATGGAAGTAGTAAAGGTTTCTTCCTTCAAACACCTGAAGCTAAAGCATTCATTGCTGAAGACCAGATGGGACATGTTGCATTTGCTAGGGTACAGAAGCACTTCAGGAACTTCATACTCGGGTACACCACAATGGAGATGCAAAGAACTGGCAGCAACACATACCTTGCAAATGCTGTCGAATAAAGACCATCAGCAGCAAGATGGTGAAAGGCAAGGCCTGTTCAATCCACCTTGCCAGCTGCTGGAAGTCATAACGCTGAGATGTTGCTGCCTCCTGCCTGGCATTGGCTGATGTCCCCCCTGCTGCTGTTGTTTCTGCCACCTCCACCCTGTCCTCAGCGCTGATGGCAGCAGCACCTGGGTTGTTCTCGCTCTCTGTGACCCGCGTAGGCAGACGAGAAACTGGAGAGCCTTGTGAAGTGCTGGCGGCCGCATCACCACCACCACCCGTGTTCCTTGAAAGAGGCGATGCAACAACCCGCACCTGCTCTGGCTCCCCTGCACCAAATATCCTGATTGAAACTTCGGCGCCTCCATTGCCGCCCCTGCTGCTGCTTTCCGTGGCTTCCCCCAAAGATCCCGTCAAGGTTTCCCCGCCTTCTTCCACCTGGGAATACTGCGACCGGCCTCGGATGAGGCCAGTGAGCTCAAGTAAAGCCGAGAGCGGCGCTGGAAGAAAGTTGGCCGACGAGAGCTGCATCCCGAACCTCCTGGAATTCGGTGTGCTTGTTCTGTGCATCTCCAAGGCCAGCCCTACATTCTCCATCGCTGCCCTAATCTCCGTCTGTCTGTCTGTCTCTCCCCAACTGCTGCTGCTGTTACAACCCAAAAAACTCAAGACCTAAATACCTTAAAAACTCCATAATTCCCTTCCCTCATCTCTCACGGAACTCGAAGAAGCCTAAAAACCCGATGACATGAAAAAATATGAGACTGAAAGAATACAACACTGAACAACCTCAAAGTCTGCATGCAAACATCAAAGACCTCCCAAGAGAGACATTCACCCCCGGGGTGAAGAGAGGGAGGAAAAAAACAAAAAAATGTCAGCTGAAACGCATACTGCCAATGATAAACTCTGATTCAGGAAGAAGCAACACCAACCCAGCACAAATCTGCATACGAATGTAATAAAACAATTAAATCACATTCACCCCCTCGAAAATCTTCGACATGGGCGCTTCATAGCTCATCATCATCGTCATCATCATCACAGCATTGCTGCCATCAATAATCAGACCGCATTTACGATCGGATTACACTGGACTTGCAATTTGAAGGTTGCGGAAAGCAACTAAGTTGGCACAGAGAGAGAGAGAGAGAGAGAGAGAGAGAGAGAGAGCGCGCGAGAGTGCGAGAGAACAATAGGACACACCACCATGCGAAGGTATTGTGCTATACGCAGAGCACGAGACTTGGGAAGGAACATAACACGTAGGTGGTAGGTGGTACCTACCTAAAATTTAAAGGATCAGAGACTTTTCTTTTTTCTTTTTCCTTTTAATTAGTTTTAGCTTTTTATTTTTTGTGAGTTGGTCGAGACGAGAGAGAGAGAGAGAGATAAGAGGGAAAATGAATAAACTTTTACAATGAGGAGTTTAAAGTTTTCATGTTAGAGTAAAGCCCAAGGGTGTGTTGAGTTCTCATCAAGACCTGTGTCAATTTTCTTAGAGTGTGGTTGGAGGGAAGTGTTATAGGTTAAAAAAATTCCTCAACAAGGGCTGAGCATTTTGAAAATGTGATGCCCACTTATGCAGGTGTTTCAATTAAAAAAAATACACACTTGGGTATCACAAAAAAAACATTTAAAAAATAAAATTGACACCAGCCTTTATGCTGGGTAGAGCGCCACCTCGCACAGGCCCTCATTTCAAGAAAGTCTGCGGGCTCAGGCTTTACCCTACACAAAATATGGGGCCTAGTCTAGGATGAGGCAGTAAGCTCCAGTGTTGTCTGGTATCTAGTCCAGTGGCACCGACTAGTAGTGATGTTGGTAATAAGGACCCTACCAAGCTGGTATTTGAGGCAATACCAACCAGATACTAGTACCAACCTTCTATGGACATGAGGTAATACCAGTCTTGTCCTAGTTTTATGTCAATTTGAAAATTAGGTATATACTTGCCTCATACCAACCAAAAGTCAATCTTGGACCCAGTACCAGGACCCCTTTGGTTTGGAAAAGTTTTTAAAGTCCCTAACAACCAGATTAGAAGGGTTTTGAAATTTTCAAAAGGGACCAGCTGGTTTGTTCAAAAGTTGATACCAGACCAACACTCACAGCCTTCATCCCCTTCTTCCATAGTAGACAGGAGATCCCTGCCTGGAAAGTGGCTTCTACTTCACCAAGCTACATTTTCATTGCCCTAACACACTCAATGAGAGTCCAGCTTGGGCCACCATTGCATATTAAACAGCCCCTAGTTAGGGTGCACGTGTCAAGCTTTTTGTGGAATAGGTAGCTACGAGCCCAAGCATGTTGTACAGACTTGACTTCCACTTCATCAAAGTGCAGCAGTCGTTGCGCTAACTGTAAACTGCTCAGAGAAATTTCCTAGTGCCACTCAGGGCACCTTTATATCCATGAATATCCCTCCTAATCAAAAGAAAAGAGAAGGGATACTACACCTACTACTACCTTGGAGTTGGCCAAAGACCCTGGTGATTTACAAATGTTTAGGTTCATTATAACCTTTGCCTCATGGTTTATAATGGGTAAAGCCCACATGTGAGGAGCATTCCCCAAATGGAATGGGGTCAAACACAGCTATGATTTCATCTTAGGCCACTTATTTGGGGAATACCCCACCGAAGGGCCTTACTCTACACATCAAATCCAACATTGTCCATAGTGTAAAGTGTAAACTATAGCATGTCCTTTAGCAAAAAGTTAAAATCCCCAAAATTATTTCTCTTCATGACAATAACTAGTAGGTACCTATTTGCCACATGGAGAATAAAAATTGCAAGCCCCTTGGGCCTCTACTCGCTTCATGAGACCTCTCAGGAAACTGACATGCTTATTTGTTTATATACATCTTGTAGCGCTTGATCATTGAAAGAATGAAGCCCAACAACAACCCTACCAATAATTGCACAACTAACCCCTCATCCTTCACACCTACATTCACAATGCACTACATGCTGTATGGGCATTCAACATTTGAATATAAAGCTTTACGTCCCATTGCAACCCTTAATTATTACCTATTAAGAAAAATGAGTGCAGAAAGTCACAATACCATTTGAAACAACAACAATCCTCAATACACACCCTTTCCCATCACCTTGCTGTTCATCATTTCTGTTAGTTACTCCAACATTTAACAGTCCAAGTACTTCAAATTCCCAACAACACTCAAAATACTACAATATGGACTAGACTATGTTGTTCTACACTTGCCCTCCTCCCAAAGCCTCCAATTGCAAGATCCGGCAACCTTAGACTAAAGGCTATAATTGTTGTGTTATATAACACGTGGGATAAATATGAGGCTGAATCCATTGCACATAGGTACCATGTTCATTCTAGATGATTCATGAGTTGAACAAAGCATCTCTCACCATAAGAAATAACATTTAATGTCACCACTTCCAACCAGACTCTTGCACTTATAACCACCTAAACTTATATCCAAGAGGTTGACTGACCGCTTTGTGTCCTTGGTAGGTGACAATAATGGGATTGTGGGTCCTTAAATGTGAACCTAATTCACAAAACATGAAGTTCTATAATACATCACACAAGATTATTGAAGTGTAGGGCAAAGCCCAAGAGAGAGAGGGGACATAAGTTCTCAAAATAAGGGGCCTAGTATGAGGCCATAGCCAAGTCCAGCCCCACATTTTGGGAATCTTCTGCGCCCATGGGCTTTACCTATCATAAACCACAAGACAAAATTTTCATGAACCTAAACATTTGAAGATTGGGAGGTGTAGGCGGTGGACGGTTCTGACCTTTACTCATTAAGAGAGAGAGGTACTACACCTTTAAATATACACAATCTTCCTCCCTCGTAAGGAGTAGGCATAGTATCCCTCCTCTTTTTCTAAGAGGGATATAAGGTATCTTTCATATACACTAGGAATTTTCTCCAGGTGTTTTATGATCATACAAATACAAAGCTACAATCAACTTCACAACATAATTCAACTCTTGCAATCACACTCCTCTCCCTTGTTGCCAATCAGATTTGAAGGCATGTGTTTCTTAATTTATTATGGTGTAAAACATGAAGTGCTAGAATGTCAAGAAATAGTTAAACAATTGAAAACAAGTTTGTATTTGCTAGAAGCAGACCACGTTGCCCTAAACCAATCATCGGAGGCCATCACAATATTGTAAACAAGGCTAACAAAAATCTCTCTAGGGTACTATCATCATTTGAATAATAGATGTCCATGGCTAAGTTTAAATGTATCTAAAGTTTGAAATTGCCAACCACATACATTGACCTTTGTATTGGTTATTTTTCATATTTAAAGATGTTTTGTAGAAATTTGCCTGTATGACCTATCTTCATCTCATCACCTATTTGAAATTATATCATAAAGACTATAAAACAATTAAAACCATTCAAGAATTTTTTTTTTGTGATTCATTTAACCTTACCATGTTTTGCATAGTTAATCAAAAATCTGATTAGTCACAATTCCATTATTTATTACACAAATACACCTTGATCTGGCTTCTTAGTTTTGTATAAACATAACCTTTTTTTATGACAGTTCAAAAGTACAGTGGTGTATTATTTTTTTGGTGACATCAAATGAATGGTAAACAACACAACCTCCTGAAGAAATAAATTCCTACCTACACATGTTGCTCTTTCATGTGAAGTAACCCCCAACGAGGCCTTCTCAGTTTTTTGCCCTTGTCAATATAAAACAAATTTCTAAGATACTTGTTGGGTTTAACTTGAATCCTATGCAACTTGTTGAACAGGAAAGCAAATCTTCAATAATAGGATTGGGATAGAGCAAAATGTCCAAAGCAGTAAAGCTTGGCACTTTAATGTCGCTTGAAGCCTGTTCAATCTTGAATAAAGATGGGCCCTTCTACTTGCCAATTTTGGTGTTAATTCATACTTGTGTAGCTTGTGCAATTGGTCCAATATGTTAATTGGTTACTCAACTAATTTTTCCTTTCAAAATCTTTTTTTGTAGTTCAATTGAATTTTCAATGCCAAAAACTACTCAAAATATTGAATATCTCCTAAACCTTGAGCCAAAAAAATTACAAATCACTTTCATTAAATTTTAATTATTGAGGGCTTTTCAAGAATATCCAGAGTGTGCCCAAATTCCCCTATAACTTTTACTTTTGATTTAAATGAATTTTAAGTGAAAAAATTGTTCAATATTCATTAACTTCGGCACTGTAGGTTGAAACATTGTGAAACCAACCTGATGCACCACCTACTCATTGAGAGTTTTCCAACAATACCAAATACCAAGAGTGCAACAAGAGACATCATGGTTTGGGAGATCTCCATCGGACAAACAAAACAAACAAACAACCTTCCAACAGAGATAGATGCTGAAACAAGGACAATCGGTTTTAATTCATAACCATCAGTAGGCATTGTTCAATGGGTTCACATGATTAGAAGGTGAAATAAACATAATGGAAGTAGTACCAATAGTGATAGTAGTGAGAACAGTAGATTGTGTGAGAAAGGTATGTTCAGTATTGGTTTGGTATCCACTTTTGAACATGACCAGCCTGCTCCTGGTATAGGATCCAAGACTAATTTTTAGATGGTATGAAGCAGGTATATGCACATACCTACATCTACCCGGATTTTATAGAGCTCCCTAAGAGGCAGGGACTGGTACAAGGTTGGTATTGCTTCATGTCATACCAGACAGGTTAGGTCCTTGAGGCAGGTGCAGACTGCAGATCTATTCAGGTACCATACCAACACTGGTATGATCAGTTCCCCCTCCACCCTCCCCTCCCCCCCAAAAACTACTCTTGCATGTCTATGGAAGTCCTTTGCATGATGGTTGAAGGTAAGTACCCAGAAAGCAGGAAACATCCAGCACAACTGTGGGCACTTCAGTCACTCCATGTTTTTTCATGGCACTTCAATGTCAATGGAGGGAAGACAACCAAATCCTTATTCATCATTGGAATATACTTTGTATTGCGAAGCAAGCAAGCCCCCTGTCTGCATGGATAGGATAGAAATGGGGATGCCTAGTTCGCAATTATGATTGAATGATTTATTTCCTTTGTCATTTTCACTTTTTCTGTCCCTCCAAGAAGGCAAAGCCAATAGGAAAGAAGGATTGAAGCCTTCAAAAGGATACATTGTTTGTTTGCTCAAGCCAACTAGTTTTTCATCTTGTTTGTTTCTGAAGGTAGGAAATCTAGGTAATTGTGGTTGTTACTGCATCCTTTTGCTCAGATTTGTTCTAACAGATTTTTCATCATCATCAATTTTATTCTCTGTAGTTGATGATTACCCATGAAGTTCAACAATCTGTCAAAGTGGTTACTTTGATGGCCGTAAACACCTGCTCCCAATTTGTTTAGAGTAATTGGAGGGCATGCTACTGGCATGTTCTTTTTCCTCCACTGTACGGCAGGGTTTTTTTTTTTTCAATTTTGTGCTGTAGCTCAAGTGAGCTACTTTACATAAAATGATTTAGACAGATTTGACTACAGACTAGATATGAAAGTAGACCAAAAAACAGGATCCTTCTATATTCTTGGCTACCTACTGGAACTTATCATAAAAATCTGGTGATCTGAAAAAATAATAATAATTTGAAATCTACCGAATTTGAGCCATTTTTTCCATAGAAAATCCTTTGTATATGTTGAAATCATATTTTTCAGGTCGAAATTTGGCGAAATTTTGCCCCCCCAAAAACACTGCTGTATGGGGGAGCATTTCAGAATACCGGAACAGTGCTCCAGTCAAAAAACCCAGTGTACTTTGGGGAACCCCAATTCCTCACTCCCTGTGAATCTCAGGTAATTTCCCTGGCGTGGGGGGGATTACATGTAATTTCCGTGCAGCCAAGGAATTTTCTTGTAAAGGAATCTTTACCATTCATTCTAAAGCATCCGAACCGCTCAAATCATTACAACCTCGAGTTTTACACAAGGGAATGCACTGTCAGTAGTGCCTTCCACCCGAGACCTCAGGCTCTGCCTGCGGTTCATGAGTCAGAATCCACTGACAACAGTGCCTCCCCCTATACTGAACACCCACCACAGCAGGTGTTCCATTTTTCAAAATGCCCTGCAGCCTATGTCTTTACCATCCATGTAATTGTGGAATGGATAGAAGTGCCCTGCAGCCTGGGGCTTTGCCCTGTACTTCATAGTGGAATGGACTGAAATGCGCTGCCACCTAGTGCTTTACCCAACACTTAATTGTGCAATGTACTGAAGACCAAAGACGTGTAGAGGCTTAATGGTGGAAATGAACCGAAATGCCCTGCCGCCTAGGGCTTTACCCTACACTTAATTGTGAAATGAACTGGAATGAACGGCAATGCCCTGCTGCCTAGGGCTTAACCATACACTTAATTGTGAAATGAACTGGAATGAACTGCAATGCCCTGCCACCTAGGGCTTTACCCTAGATTTAATTGTGTAATGGACTGAAAGTCAAAGACATTGAGGTCGTTTGAGAATTAGTATCTACAGTTTTTTCTTGCAAGAACAAGGGTAAAACAATAGACTGGAAAATCCCACCACAGGATGCACAGGATGGAGAAGATACCATTTGTGTTTCTGAGAGACCTCTTATACCAAAGCAATTGCGGGGAAATATGTCTGGGGTCTGGAACAGTGATGGCGATATACAGGACTTGGGATGGATGTGTACCTAAGTGTACACTATGCACCCTTATAGGTCAAACCCTTACCTTCCTGATATAGATTTTAGTCATACACCTGACTTATCCTAATTTTCTTGACAACCTCCATTTGCATTACTATATTTATATCCACAGGATGGAGAAATCTCCATTCTCAGCATTAAGAACGCCAGAAAAAGGCTTTTGTATCTATGGATGAGGTTTAGAGTTTAATGTTTAACAGTACATGCACTATAGGGAAGATATGAAAATTGCTGCCACTATTTTTGCTCTCTTAAGTACTGCAGCTGCACTTCTAATGTAAACTCTTTACTTTCAGCTTCTTTTCCTTGTGTTGTTGCATGCTAATTCTATTATGTCATTGGGCTATTTCCCTCAACCAAAGATCACAAACTGAAAACACCTCTTACTCCTAGTGTAACAAAAAGCACATGCCCTTCCGATTTTAGAACCTATCCTGGTGCAAATAAACCTACAAGAACAAACAGCAGTGACACTTTCACTTGTGTAAGGACCATTACCAATAACATGTATGGTAGCAGCTTATCTATCACAACTTACCCATTGAATTCATCAGCTGCCTACTGTGAGTACAGACACTGGAACCACCAGCCTTTGTATTGAGTTTCTATCACAAATCTGGAAGCAACAGGAAGACTCACTGACTTCATCAGCCTACTATGAGTACAGGGCACTGGAACCACTAGCCTATGTACTGAGTTTCTGTTGTAAGTCCAGAAGCAATGGGAAGACTCAACCATGATACTGGCTAGCACCTAACACCACAGATGACAGATGCTAAAAAGTGTTGTTCAATTCCAACCCAAACTCCACTAGGGCATGTAATTAAGCCAGTACAGTAAGGCTCTGACTTTCCCTCACACAGATCTACAATACATTTGCCAGAAAAGAGTGGAAGTTCACAATCAAGAGAAAGACAGGTCAACTTCATCATCACACACAGTAATTCAATGGAATCAGAATTCAGCAATCCAAACCTCCTTTAAAATGGCACCAAAATCAGTTCTCAAAACTTCTAGGATCCAATAAATTGTGTCCAGGTCTGACTGTCATGACATCTCATGCATCATCAGAAGTGGGGCCCCAGAAAAGGAATCCTGACCTCCAAGTAACCCCATACAGAAGCCAAACCACAATTCATCTATTGGAACTGAACCAATTCATTAACCACTTAAGCAACCAAGGTACTGGCAGTGGCAGACTCACTGCACAAACAACAAACAGGGCAAAGTAAGAAGCTGCTAAGTGAAAACAAAACATGAGGTGCCAAAAAAAAACATGAGGTGCCAAAAACATTCTGCTGGATTCTTTCAGCTCAACCACAAACATAGCCAGATGAACCAATGCATGCAAATAATGATAGCTCAGTAGTAGGTCTTCAATCACTTACTACTTCCAGTTGGGTGGGAGCTTCTTGGTACGCTTGTAATAGCGGGCTAGACGGTGAACACGGCTCTCAATAAGAATAAGGCGGAACTTTGAGTCCTTATCCTTGCGGTTCCTCTCTAGATGTTTGCGCACAGCTACAGCCTTCTTGATCAGGTGGTACAAATCCTCAGGAATTTCAGGTCCCAACCCTGCAAGACCATGAAATGAGGCTCCCCAAGAAGATGTATGTAACAATTCATGTCAAACCCTCTGCAACATTGGACTGAAGATAGAGTTTCAAGTGTCAAAGAGGCAAACAGATCTTTGCAACCAACAAATCAAGGAGTCCATCTTAGTGCAGGTCGACCAACGCCTGTGACAAGATTTCACCCCAATCTACCCTAATAACTCGCTCTAGAAGGCCCTACAGTCTTGCTAACGTGACGAACAGGAGGCAAGACAAAAAGGATTCAAAACTGTACCATGTCCCTTGAGGATCCGGAGCACTTTGCTTCCCGTCACGCTGTTGACCTGTGCAATACCGTGAGAGTCCCTCAGGATAACACCGATCTGGGAGGGAGTCAAACCTTTCTTCGCCAATTTGCAGATATGATCTTCCACCTCCGCAGTGGTGATCTTCAACCAGCTTGGGGGCGTCCTCTTATACGGCAATGCCGATGAGGACATGCCCTTACTGCAAGAACATCACAAAGCTCTCAAGACACAAAATCCCTCTCTACCAAAAACATCAAAACTACACAATTCTTAAACCGGCAAAAACAAGACGCAGAAACACCCGCATATTAAACGGCGATGACAATCAAAACCTAAAATTCCTGCAAAAGCCGCCCTTCAGCTTATCTAACCAAAACCCTTCCTAGCCTAACAATATATCGACTCCCCACACAGTTCAAAACAAGACGAAATCGACATCCATCCGATAAGGCGGGAAACATGAAGGAAAAAAAAGATATTATAAGACGCTACCGACGGAAACAAAAACTCATTTTCATCATCCTACCGCCGTATTCCCAAAAACTGCAGCAAAAATCAGAGACACACAGGAGGGGAAGAGAGGAGATAGATACTCACCCGCTGCTGTGCATACGACCCATGGTGACAAGCTTCCAAGAAAGCAAACAAACGCCTGCGTGCGAGTAGCGAAGTGCGGGCCGCAGCCAAACTCCGTTAAAACAACTCGCAATGAGAGAGGCGAAAAAGTTTGCACTGCGCTGATCACATTCAGAGCTCCGGTTAGGTTTTCCTGTATGTCCGCCCGATCGGAAAAAGATCTACGGCGCAAGATCATGTGATGCTGCAGTGAGACCTGGTTGGTCGGAGGAGTCGTAACCTCGTTCTGCATTGACATCTGGATCTGATTGGTCACTTCCATTAAGATTTCACTCTGCACTGACACCTGAATTGGAGTGGTCGATTCCATACTGACCTTCATTCTTTGTCATTAAACTTATTTATTACAGTAAATTATAATAGTGAATTATGTTAACTAGTAATGAAACATGATGTTTACATAGTGATATTACAATGAAATAATTTTTACCAAAATAAAATCAATAAAATGTAATGAACTTGTTTCATTTTTAAAATTTCATAGTGATTTAGGTTAGTGAATTACACCTCATTTTTTATAGTAACACATTTAAATTTTTTTTATCAATTATGTTTTTTAAAAAATAACAATATTTGACATTTTATTTTCCTAAAAAAAACGTGTTTAATCAAATAATTTAAAAAAAAATCATTGGATTGAAAATGTAACATATGGCACATTGCACAACCATAAAATTAACACATAGTAAATAGGATGCGCAATCATAAATGATGTCCAATGATTAATTAAAAAAAAAATTGTTTCATCCTTATGTGATTTTCAAAAATGTTGAGGTAGAGTGTACATGACAAGGTGATGAAATCATGTTTTAGTGTCGATGACTATTTGTGGTGACAACTATATTTAGGATTAGGGTCAATATAGTTTGTGACCAAAATATGTGACAAATGCGATTAGGGTTGATAGAGTCGAATGGTGCATTCTACATGTGGTCATAAAAGATTTAAGATTTGCACAACAACATTTTTGGAACAATTTTTGTGGATTTGTTCCCAGCTGAATAATACCCCCTTCATAATTACTGGTCACCATTTTTTGTTTTCAATATGAATTTTCAGCCTACCATGTTCCTCCTCTTACATTGTACAAGAAAGATTTCTTTTGAATTTGTGTATCTATAAAGCCTTATAGTAACACAATGTTGTAACTGAGCGATGATTTACAATTTTTGCATATTGAAGGTGAGGATAATCACATTGAATCAATGGGTTCATTGTCTAGTGACGGATAGAAATTTGAGTATCAACCTTATGTGTTCCCCCCACCCAGCAGCCCTTTGAATCTAAGAGTAAGTAACATGGTGCATTTAAATCCAACATCACACTACACCCACCTACAAGGATGAAGGTGGTTGTAAACAAACTAATGACTTTTAGTTTGATGCTTTTACATAGTCAGGTGCTAGTAAGATGCGAGTAAATTTCCTTACCTTAAAGGAATTGTAGTCCAAGAGTGCATTTTTGGTTTGTTGGCAAGTTTATACACAATTTTTTTCTTTTGAATTTTGTGGCATTAAATATGGGGTCTAAATAAATTTAGTTGTCAAAGATTAATCTTTTGCCCCTCCATGCCTTTAGTTCGAATGGTTGCCTATATTGGAATAAGTTTAAATGAGGTGAAAGCTTATTCTCACATGTTTACAAACTTAGTTTGAATGAAGATTGATACCTAAGGCTTTTTTATTAGCAATTTCCCTTTTGAGTGCTAGCCACCTCATGCTTGAAGTTACATAATTGCTGCTAGAAATGCATTATAATTTGATATGCAAATTCAACATAATGGTTTGTTGAAATTTTGGTAAAATAATGTATATAGAGTACTTACACTGTCCATTGTTGGGAGATGCGATAACTAAGATTGGGTGGAAGGTGGTCATGGTTATCCATTGACACCTAATTCATTTAATTAACATGGATATCCATTGAAAAGCCTAAGCTAGGATGTTTAAGTTTCGTTAGTTCGTTTGCCATGGCCATCTATTTTAGTCAATTTTTACCATAAGGTGCTTCTTTAATTGGGACATGCATATACATGACAATCATAGATCATTTTCCTTTTAGAGGTTTCGGAGTTTTGAAACTAAAAAACCCAAGCTAAGATGCTTAAGATCCCAAACTATGTGCTAAACCATGCATTTATTTGCTCCCCTATGCTTTTGTTGCAAATGAGTTTGCTTTGATGGGTCTATGCAATTAATATGAACCTTTTAGAGTTTAGTAGACTTTCTTAGCTTCCAAATTTGAACATCTTTAACTCCAACCAACTCATAGAGTCCCATTTTCCCCTTCAATGTTAGGCAACATTATTTTAATGAATCTATGACAGTTTTAATTTCCATTGACTCTATCAAGAATCAAGTAAAAGATATGAATCAAGTAACAAGTGTTGTATTTCAACATTCACGAATGAATTTTCAATTGTCATACAATGCAACTATTTTTGTATTTGTGATTTTGGATTTCAAGTGTGTCAAAATCTATTATTATTGCCATAACTTCTTTTTAAACATGACCAAGACTTTTATTCCATTGGGGAAATTTGAATAGAAAAGACCAATGTTTGGGTGTACCATATTGGGTGTTTGGGTGTCTAGTGTGCCATGGGTGTTTAAATGTATTTATCTAATGAGAAGGGGGGGGGGGGGGCAACGTAGGGTGGAAAAAAAACGGCACTTTGTGAAAATCAATTTTTAGTCATTCAGGAAATAAAATAAACAAGAAAA
>Ga0116227_10002784_pt1 | contig 39442 bp, 30 predicted proteins | sample S1TSphgellanicum_FD_89693 | JGI IMG/M metagenome (GOLD analysis project Ga0116227, IMG submission 89693) | Host-associated microbial communities from peat moss isolated from Minnesota, USA - S1T2_Fb - Sphagnum magellanicum MG | ecosystem: Host-associated > Plants > Peat moss > Unclassified...
AGCAAATAAAAGTTCAAATGAATTTTTAAAATATCTATATAAATGAAGAAAGGTTGTTTGTTTGTTTTGTTCCAATGGTTCATGAAACCAAGGTCATAATGACACAAGGAAAGTTATTAAATTCGTCATTCGGCTAATCAATTGGGAATTTTGTAAGAAATGACATCTTAAATTTTTTAAAAATATAACTCAACCTAGGATTTGAACCTAGAAAAATACGCTCAATTCGCGCATTGAATGGAAAGGAGGCTTGAGCAAGCTACCTATAACAACACTACAAACAAATTTCCCAGGTTTTTGTGTTTGTGTAGCCTTGTGAGATTAGATGAAACATTTAAGGTTTGGTGGTCATGGGTTGGTATTACACTATAAGGATTGTTTTGGTGTTTGATGGTTTTTTTAATTATCACTTTGAGCCACGCCAAAACATGAGGAATTCCTTGTATGTTTTTGGATTTCAATTTTTTCAATGTCCAAAAGAATTGGTCAAACACTAGGCAAAGAAAGTCACACCTTTATGTTAAGGAAATCCCAAACAACAGGCACTAAATCCTGGTAGGCATTAAACATGAATAGCCCATGTGCCATTCATTTTTGAAAAACTTTTTCAAAAATTACCCTTCACATTGAAAGACTGACAACAATTTCAAAGGAAGTTATTACAGTGCTCTTGTAAGCCTTTGGATGGGCTGCTTGTAAAGCAAGCAAGCTCAAAAACGTTGAAATTTCATCCTCTATCAAAGACCTGTTGCTCCTCTTCATCATTGAACTATGAGACAAAACACAAATAAATCCCACCACATTCTGTACTTATGGTACCAAGAAAAAAACAAACCCAAACCTTCCATTATTGTAATTATGATAGCAAGAAAAAAATGAGCCCATCCCGACCACCTACTGAACTTATGACAACAAAAAAAAAATGAATAGCTATTGAATTCCTTTTATTGTCAATGTAATTAATGATTGTCACAATAATTCAAGGGTTGTGAAAAGAAAGTAGTAAGACAAAAAAATTATTGTGAAGGTGTTTGTGGCCATAGGGCTGTGAAAGGAAGGTAACAAGAAAAAAATTTTATTGTGAGAGTGCTTGTGATCAAAACGCAAATAAATCCCACCACCTATTGTATTTATGGCAGCAAGATAAAAAAACCTTTAATTATTGTAATTATGATAGCAAGAAAAAAACGAGCCCACCCTAACCACCTACTATACTTATACTTATGATAACACAAAAAAAACGAATAGCTATTGAATTCTTTTTATTGTCAATGTAATTAATGACTGTCACAATAATTCAAGGGTTGTGAAAGGAAGGTAGCAAGACAAAAAAAATTATTATGAAGGTGCCTATGATCATTAGGCAAATAAATCCCACCACCTATTGTACTTATGGCAACAAGAAAAAAACAAACCCAAATCTTCCATTATTGTAATTATGATAGTAAGAAAAAAACGAGCCCACCCCGACCACCTACTATACTTATACTTATGACAACAAAAAAAAAACGAATAGCTATTGAATTCCTTTTATTGTCAATGTAATTAATGATTGTCACATTAATTCAAGGGCTGTGAAAGGAAGGTAGCAAAATAAAAAATAAATTTTTTTGAAGGTGCTTGTGGCCACATGGTTGTGAAAGGAAGGCACCAAGAAAAAGAAATTTATTGTGAAAGTGCTTGTGATCATGTGGCACTCTGAAATTTCAGATTGCGTTTTGAGCCCTCAGGCCTACCTCCACTAAATAACAACTCATAAATGAATTGTGTCACATATCTTTTCCAAATTGAAGTATATATTCATTCCTTGGAAGGATGGCAAGGTACATTATAAAAGTAATCACTGTAGGGTAGACCTTTTCTAAATTCAATCAATGCACACATTTTATTGGTAAAATTCATGGTTTCAGCAAATAACAATTGAATGTAAATATGTCACTTGATTATGTGATGCATATATTTTACATCATTTGAAATTTTGCTCATGATTTTGATCAAACTTTGCTTATAGATTCCACCATGAATCATCATTGAAGCCACAAAAAGAATGGTTTCATATGTATGAGGTTTCTTCAATTTTTTTGAAAATATACATTGGAAAGAAAGGTTTAAGCATGAAGTTGTGGGGAATTGGGCTTCTATTCATTAAAACTTACATAAATACATATTATCATTCAACTTGATGAGGTTATATATGTACCAACATTAACAGTTAACTTCAAACTTGAGTTTTGTGAATCAAATCACTATCAAAAGAACCAAAAATTTACAAGTCTTGTACCATTAAACCAACAACACCATGTGATAAAATAATAAAATCATGTAATTAAAATGGGAGATTTTCCCCACCCTAATATTTGGTTGTGAAACAAAACTCAACCAAATACATAAATAGCTATTTGAAATTCCAAAAGATTGAGATCTCAAAACCATCACATGGCATCACAAGATTAAGCTTTTGCACTTAAATGCTTCAAAACAAATGGAAATAAAAGGCTTGATTAAAGTAGATTTTTGGATTGGGCTTATTATGTATTTATTTTTATGTCAAGGTTGTATTTAAAATTCATGAAAAGTCATAAAAAAACATCCATTGAGATTTTTTACATTCTTGCTATGGTGGAAGGTGATGTCCATGGTCCAATGCAAAAACAATCCATGATATGTTGAAGTTTCTTTTTCACGTTCACAAATGACATAAATGGTGTAAAATGAATTATTGTTTCTATGAAAGTCAAATGGTTTTTATAAACTAAAACCTACAAGACCTAAGTAAACAATCAAACAAAACAAAAATGAAATTTGAATTTTGATCTCCTTTGATTTTTTAAACACACCTAACATTCTACAAAAAAATAGAGGACAAGGGTTTCAAGGTGTAATGGAAAAATGTAAGTTGTTAACTAAACAAATGCACACAAAATGTTGGAACTCTTTGATTCTTTTAAAATAATTTTAGAAGTGGCAATTTAACATTTCAACTTTTTAGTGCTACCATTCACTACCATAGTTAACCACTAGATTTCAATCATCATCTTAGTAAGTCATCATAATAATTAGCTGAATTTATGTACTCAAAACAATGAAACAGTCCATTGCCCATGATCATTAAGAAACACCAATCTTAATCTTTTGTATACAATGAATTATCAATTTGTAATTTACTTATGTGGAAATCCTTCATGGTATCAGAACAATTCTTATAAGTATGCTTTGATATCTATGTTTGATTTTGAGAATGCATTATATACAAGTGTCTAAGTGAACAAGTTTGTGTCTTCAATAGATAATCATTGTGCTTATGGTGTAAAGGTGCGTTGTGTTGAGCTGAATTTTTTTGTTGTGCATCTTTAATGACATATAGTGATTAGACGCACATTTTGTGTGTATTATATTTGTAGCTAGCTCCATGATCTTGTTTTTGTTTTAAGTGATTGAATGTGTTTTTTTCCTAATGGTAGGAAAAGAATTTTTTTCCATGGTGGAGGCAAACAAGCTTGAAAATCAACCTACAAGAAAGAGACCTTCAACGTGCATTCGAGGACCTCTACATAAAACACTTGATTACATTTATGTTGCGAAATTGGAACCAATTTCTTACATAGAAGCTATAACATATGATGGATGGAAGGAAGTAATGTGTCAAGAAATAAATTCCATTTAGAGGAATAAAACATGGAGGTTAATGGATTTACTTGTTGGCAAAGTCCCCATTTAAAACAAATGGGTCTATAAGGTTAAGTTCACAATTGATAGTCAAATCAAAAAGTTGAAGGCATGGCTAGTGGCACGTGACTTTGAGCAATGATTTGTAATTGACTACCAAGAGATGTTCACACCTATTATCAAATGGGCAACAATTCATTCAATTGTGGTGTTAACAGTTCAACACTACATAGACCATCAATCACATGGCATTTAAGTTGCATTTTGAAATGGTGAATTACTAGAAGAGATGTTCATGAACTAGCCACAAGGGTTTGTGGAAAAGGGTCAAAAACACAAAGTTTGCTTGTTGCTGAAAACATTGTATGGTTTGAAGCAAGCAGGGAAGGTTTGGTACACTAAAATTGATGAATTTTTTCACAACCAAGGACTCACAAGGAGTAAATCAAACCACAATTTGTATTATTCCATTTGGAATAATCAATATGTGGTTTTGATACTGTATGTGGATGATATGTTGCTTATTAGTGGTGACATCACAAACTTTCATGAACTAGAATACCAACTTATGTAGGTTTTTGAGATGACTAGGTTAGGCATCACATCACTTTACATTGGCCTTGTGTTTTAGTACTTGCTAGATGGTAGTATTTTCCATTAGCAACGTTATGCATGCAACATGTTGGAATGATTGGATTGTTATCCAACATCCACACCAATGAATGAATGATTATGGCTCCATACTAACATGAAGTCAAAGAGGTCGACCCAATGTTTTAGCAACAACTTGTTGGGAATTTCATTTTTTTGATTCACATATGATTGGATTTATCTTACTTTGTTAGTTTAACATAGGAACTTTTTAATGTTGCCATTTTGTGTCATAGTTACGCATTAGATTTCAATCACTGTATTAATAAATCTTCATAGTAATTAGCTAGATTTATGCACTTAGAACAACGAGATGGTGCACCACCCATGATCATCAGAAAACATTGATCTTAATCTTTTGTATATAATTAGTTACCAATTTGTAATTTACTTATGTTGAAATCTTTCACAAAGTCATTGGTTTAACCTATATGCATGATAGGTAAAAGGTTAATCAAAGGTGATATGCTAGGGATAGGTCCCCATTTTACACTAGCCAAAATTCCAAATATATTTTTTCAATTTTGCAAATGCAACTTTAGAACCTTTGTTATGCTTAATGGGTCTTAGAAAGCTAGATAAAAATATTTCTTGTAGGAGGGGTAAGATCATGCCCACAATATGACAACAAGTTGTAATAATCTACCAAAGTATATTCATAGTATAAATCTTTTCGACACTTGTAACTTCCAGAATTAACTTGAAAACAAAACCTCATCTTAAATGTTAAGTTGCAACAATAACAAACTTACATAAAAATTAAATTTAAGTTATACCCATCATCTACCTTTAACTTTGAATTTTTTGAAAATTGCGTTTTATCTTAGATTCGGGTGTAAGCATGGTAAAGTATGCCAATTGGTCATCCTTACTAATAAGTAAAATTAAATTTGGAATCTTTTGCATTTTAAGCATTTTAGTCATGCCATAAATTTTGGGAGGTACTTATCACATTAAATAAACCATATATGGTTATTATCAATGTATGTTATTATTTTCATTAATTAATTAATTTATTGCAAGTTTATTATTTTGGCTGATATTGCACATTTTTAAAATCAAACAATTCAAATGATGTGTTACTAATGTTTGAGTCATTATGCACCTTGATACACATTTTTTGGAATTTGAATTTTTGGATTATGACAATGTGAAGCCCTTCAAAAGTAATTTTTTTAAAAACTCAGATTTGACATCCAAAACGTAGTTTTTAATATGATATTAAAGTGCATTGCACGTGTTGAATTCATTAAATCATGCCCCAAACCCTTTCAAAGTGCAACAAATGAGTGAAAATTTCAAATTAATTCTTTTTTGACCTACTTTCAATTTACTTTTTCACAATGTGACCAATTGGCAAATTTTGTGAAGTAGATTGAAACTAGGTTTTAAAAAAAGTTGATACAACTTTTGAAACTTTTAAAAACTTTAACATATCACATTTGATGCCCTCATGTAATTCAAAAGGACAATCTCATAAAGCATCACCTAGTTTCTAATCTATTTGTCACAAATTCTTGTTTTTTACATTTGAAGACTACTTTTTTGATATACTTTAGCATGCTTTTGCCCACCCACGTTATTCCCTTGAAAGTTATGTTTTAATCTGGACCCAACACCTAACTCTAATTCCAAATTTCCTTGAAAACTACACTTTAACTTGAACCTACCACATTAACTCTAACATCAAAATTCTTGACAATGAAAGCTAACCTAAACCCCACCCACTACCTCTAATTCCAAACAAGAGGATAAATTTAGCCAAACAACTTGGAGTAGGATATATGGTTGTTAGTGCCAACAGCCTCATACTTATTGCGACATGTTCATGATTTTTTCCTCTGTCCTTACACAAAGCTCTCCCCGCCCCCCTCCCAAAGAATCTTTGCTACCCATGCGTTTTTCATGAGTCATTCCTTTTTTTGAACTCACTCTGGACTTTCTTTCTAACTTTGTTGGAGGATTACAATCTGCTATTCAATTCACTGTGACTTATTTGGATTCAGGTGGAATTTTTTTTCCTGTAGTCTGTTTGCTAATTTGGCAGAAATGGTAATGATAACTTTGATCTGAAAATTGCATCATGTGTAGAAGAGAGTGCAAAATTATCAAAACCTAGAGCGAGATGAGAGTAAAGTAGATTTGACAATTTCTTATTAGCTTGATGTAGAAAGTTGTGAAGTCATCCTACCTTTTCTATGTGTTGTTCCCATTTCATAAAACTTATAAGTAATATGTGGATTCTAACAAGTTCAATGCTTTTCACTTCATAACTTGCAAGAATGACTAATTTGAATCCATGTTTTGCTTGTTACAAATTGGATACCCAATTTAGATGGGCACCAAATTGTTTGTCAAGCACACAATACACAAGTTTTATTCATCAAGGATTCAGCAAAGACCACCTCCTCTCATTATTGTGTAGCTTGTAAACTCACCAGAATATATGATCTCGCTTGGTTTAGATGTGAAGATCCTTTGAAGATTATCATGCAGCAGACATGATCCAGAAAAGATTTACACTATGAGTCTACTTATGTTTGAGGGGTTTTTGTGAAAAAACTGTTAATGTTCAATACACACACAATGACAATAGAAATGATCAAGAAGCAGCATTTCAAAAATTACTCTTGTAGGTGCCAGATGCAATACAAGTTGCAATTCCATGTGATAGTTATTATGATTATTTCATGGTACCTATTAATGGGTGTTGCAATGATTGACACAGTCAGACAGCACAATGTCCATGAGATGTTGAATGCATCTGATAACAAGCGAGGTTTTCAGCACATTGTTGATCAACAAATACTTAGTGGTGTCACTACACGTTACTACAATTTCACAGTATACACTCCGTACATGATATCTCTGAGCTATCATTTTGTAAATTAGATTTGGATTTGGACATGGTGATTTCGAGGGATCATTGTTCAACCCTTTGTCTCATTCTGGTTATGATTCATGTTCATATCATCAGAGTTAGATCCATCAGATGTAAGGAACTGATGTGTTCAGAAGCTCAGATTGAGTGGCAAATTCTTTGATATCCAATACTTCTCAAGATATTTGGCATTTGAATGTATTGTGGGGTTGAATCAGATCAGGAGTACCTTGAAAAGCTTGTTGAGCAGATCATGGGAAAGCTTGGATCTCAATATAGTGAAGACTTCTCATTTAGAACCCTGTTGTTGAGCAAACCAAATTCTGTCCATGGCACTTGAGGGCACATTGATGTTTCTTGTTCTGCTGTATGCAATCAGGTGGACTATACAAATGTGACACGTCTCAACCACACCAAGAGCATGATGCTTGTAAACAGTCAATTTCCAGGCCCTCCGATCACTGCACATGATGGAGATACAATTGTTGTTAGGGTTACCAGCCTTGTGCAGCCCAACATCACCATCCACTGGTAGTTTATTGTTTCATGCAATGTTCAATTTTGCAGTTGCCTATAAGAGGGAGCTTTCATAGCACTGTTGGATAACCCATGATCGTCAGCAACCCTGACACCACATGTGGAGTGTCAAACAAAGTTTCTATCCTATTATGAAGAAACCAGCTTGTCCATGACTAGTTTCTTGGTTGTAGAATTCTAGACTCTGGTTCATCAGATTAATCAGTCCTTTCAATGAGAGAATTAAGATTAAGGCTCTTGACATTAGAAGCACTTAGGTTTTTTTTGCTGCAGGCATGGTGTGAAGCAATTGCAAACTGGTTGGTATGATGGAGTGCCATATGTGACGCAATGTCCTCTCAAACAAGGTGATTCCTACACTTACAGGTACTAAATCCTCACAGGCTTCTGAGGAATAACCCTTGAATCTTCAAGCATTCACATTATGCACATGAATGATCTGAGTTGATATAATTGCTGCAATCTACAAAGACAACCCCAAGTGCATTGTCATGCAATCTATGCATATAAATACATACTTCAAGAAGATTTTATACACTCAGCACACTTTGATGCACTTCATGAAGATTTGATGGTAACTTGAGTTCATTGTGATGCAATCTGTGCATATTCATATGTCAGGAAGATTTGACAGTACTAACCAGAGTGCAATATGATGGAATCTTTGTATATGCATACTTCAGCAAGAATTGATAATCTGAGTGCACTATGATGCAGTCTGTATGCATGCTCGTACTTCAGGAAGATTTGACTATAATGTGCATTGTGAGCACATTAGGATTCAATCTGCACAGACTCATATTATCTTCAGGAAAGATTTGATAATAGACTTCTTCAAACATTGCGTTGAAGTGCAGGTTTCAGCTACTGAATCAGACAGGGACATTGTGGTACCATGCGCATACTAGTTGGCATCGAGCATCAATCCATGGAGCTATTATTATCTATCCTCGCAAGGATCGTGATTATCCCTTCCCCGCACCAAACAGAGAAGTTCCAATCATCCTTGGTAGTTCACATGAACTTCATTTACACAATTCTTGCTGCTCTTACAATTCTGAAGCAAATTTTCCCTGTTGCATCATCAAAAGCAAATCGCATCACATAGGATTTCAAAAAAACAATTGGAGGGAGAGTATGAAAACCAAGGAAAGTTACTTCAATTTTTTTTCAAATCACCTGGGAAAAGAAAAAGAAGTATAACTTATTGAAAAAAGTACAATTTATAAATTATTTAAATATAAATGAGATGCCTAGAATTGAATTATAAAAATATATGTAGAATATATTTAATATATTCTCAATTTTAATAAAATAATTTATTATTTCATAGCATAGTACCCAAAAATATTCATTTATCTTATGTGTTCCATAAACTATACAAAGAGTAATTATGATGAAACTTGATAATGAATTGTATTGCATTTTGCAGGAGGATGGTGGAATGCGGATGTGGAAGATGTGATTGAAGCAGCCTTGGCCACTGGAGGAGGTTACAGCATCCCTGATGCTCTTACCATCAATGGACAACCTGGTTTCCTGTACAACGATTCGTCATCTGATGCCACCAGACTAAGGATTCGGCAAGGAGAATCCTATCAACTTCGTGTTGTGAACGCATGTTTGAATTTCGCTATGTATTTCGCAGTCGCCAACCATTCTCTTACTGTCAGGGAGCTCGACTCTGCGTATTGCGTGCCCTTCACTGTTGATGTTCTCCTCGTCGCTCCTGGCCAAACTGTTGATTGCATACTCAATGCAAATCTCTCGGAAGGACAATTCTACATGGCTGCAAGTGTTTTCTCTCTCCCTGACCCCGTCATTGTAAGTCAAAGCCCACGAATCAGGGTCTTTATTCTATTTTATATATAATTTTCAATTTTGTGGTTTTGAAAATTTGGAGATCTTTTTTCAAAATTTTAGCAATTTTTTTTCGAATTTACACAAAAAAACATCTCCACAGTGCAAAAATTCATAAAAATTAAAACAAAGTTAACATGAATGTCTAAAAGAAGTTAGATTTTGTATATATCTTATGGACCATTTGAGATAAAAGGAATTTTTTATATGCTATGAAACTTAAAAATATTTCAGATATAATCTAAATATATTTCTCAAAATCCAATTGTAAGCACCTTAAGGCTTATTTATATTTAAATAAATTGTAAAATTTATTTTTTTCAATAAGTTGCACCTTTTGTTTTTCACAGCATTTAAAAAAAAATGAAAGTAACTTCCCTTCAACAAAACCATGTCTGTCTACTATCTATCTCAAGCACACAATTTTTTGCAGCTATCTGAATATCAGGAGGAATATGATCTTGGGACTGGAACACCCTACTACCTTGGCAGCTTCAACACTAATTATATTATTTCAGAAATGTTGAAATTCTCAGAAACTGTTTTTTTAAATTAAAAAGTTGGGAAATATTGAATCTTGAGGAATATTTTATTTGTCAAAATGAAAATTTCAAAATTAATTAATTAAATATTCAACAAACATGTGTTGAAGTTGCCAAGGTCCTACCATACTTAAGGTGCATTCACAATTGATGTTAGGGACTCTAGTGTTGAGTCCATGAACCCCAGGCTAGTCATTTAGGACTTAAACCTACTTACCACGAACATTTTATGTTAAGCTACCATTCACATTAAGCTATCACCCATTTAACATTGGGTGCCACCTAGGATACCACCTAGATTTTCATTCAACACTGAGTTAACATCAAGTGTGAATGCACCATTCATTAGTAAGATTGCTATGCAACTGTTTTCCTCTCGAACGTCCATTATTCCAACTCGTTCATTGTCGTGCTCTGCGCCAGGTTCCGTTCCCGCAAACGCCTGCGACAGCATTCGTGGAGTACGAGGGAAGCTCACATATACATCCAGTCCACATGCCAACATTTCCAGCACACAATGATTCTTCCTACAGGGATTTCTGGGATTCACAAGAGCGAAGCCTCAACACTAGCGATCAGACTCTCTACGTCCCGCAAACAATCGATAGAGAGTTGTTCTTCACTGTCGGTTATGGTCTGAGCAGCAACAGCAGTTGCAGCCCTCTTCCAAATTGTACCGCTGGTTTCGAAGGGTACAGGATTCTTGGTGCTGTGAACAATATCACGTTCGTCACTCCCAGCAGTTCGGACACCTCTTTGCTTCAGTATGCGTATCTGTATGATCGCGGAGTAAGCACGTCCAACTCCAACTTCGATCTCTCTTTTCCTGATGATCCAGAATCTACGTTCAATTACACCGGTCCTCAACCACCATTGTCCACCCGATTTCCAGAGCACGCAACACGGCTCAGTCACATCGACTACAACTCCAATGTCCAGGCACTTCTTTTTTTTCTTCATCTTCTTCTCCCCTCTATTGCTGCAAATTCCAGGAGCAATCTGTCAGGAAAGGGAGCTAGAATCATTCTACAGTTGACAAACTTGTTACTACACATGGCGTGATTCTTCTATCAGATTCATCGACTACAACTCCAATGTCCAGGCACTTGTTCTTGTTCTTGTTCTCCTCTCTATTGCTGGAATATCAAGGAGCAATCTCTCAGGAAAGGGATCTACAATCATTCTGTAACAGTCAAGCTTGTTGCTACACATGCTATGATTCTTGTATCAGATTCAATGACAGAATTTTTTCTTTCTGGTGTTGGGGATGGACATTGTAATCTGCAGTTGGTACTGCAAGATACGTCGATATTGCTGTTTGAGACACATCCTTTCCACCTCCATGGTTTCTCTTTCTACATTGTTGGTAGAGGTTACGGCAACTATGATCCTGCCACAAGTCCTGCTACTTTCAACCTCGTGAATCCACCGTACCGCAACACATTTGGTGTCAACTACGGTGGCTGGATTGCTATTCGCTTCCAAGCTGACAATCCTGGTTTGTTCATGCAAATCCTCATCTCTGCAAGCTCGAAAACCCTTGGATTCATTGTTTCTAGGAAGATAGATCATCATAAGCTCTGCAGTTGCTGTGGTGTTGATGATATCCAGACCAAATCTTCTTTGAGGAACTCTGAATCCACGAGCAACCATCCGAATGTTTTGTTGTACATTGAGTCACAACTGATAAGGCAACCAAAGGAAAGAGAAGAGAGTTTGAAATTGTAATGAGAGAGAGCTTTTGAGTGCTTTTGCTGTCTGCTGCAGGAGCATGGCTTTTCCATTGTCACATTGAACTCCATGCATCTTGGGGAATGGAGACTGTGTTTTTCGTGCATGAGGGAAATGCAAATAACCAAAGGCTCCCGTCACCACCTATGGACTATCCTGTTTGTTGAGAGTGAGTAAGCAACCCTTTTGTTTACTGGTGCAAGATCATCATCAATTTATATTGCATGTTTTCTGTTAGCGTGATGCTACATCAACTGCATGTCTCCTCCACTGATCCAGAAACGCTAACATTCAATACTGTAGTACTTGTTGGTTAGGGGCAAACCAAATACATCTATGTTCAACGTAGCTTTCATGTGTAATCTGTGGCAATCTCTTACAGTGTTTATATCTGAAGCAACAAACATCAAAGTGTGTTTTTCCTGCATCTGAATTCACACAGATGAAGATGTGTCTTGTGTTACCGGTGTAGTTATGCGAGAAAGCAGGACAAAACACAATGCAATTTCATGGCTCATTTTCCTGTCTTCTAGCTATGTACAACTGCAAGACAACCATCTCAATAATCCTCATGTTTGAGAGCCCTGGTCAGTAGGCATATTAGATTACTACTTACCTACCAGTGTAGGCAAGAACTCATTCAGGTCCCTCCATTGCTTGCAGCAAAGCACTTGGCATGGCTTTGTATGTCCCCAAGTGACTTGCAAAATTAGGGCATGTTTATTGCAATAGCCACTCCAAGTTGATGGAGATTGCAGGAAGTACTAAACTACCTATTCATTGGTTATTTTTGCTCAGAGTTCACATTCATCTTCTTCTACACACCACACAGCAACTCTCTTATTTGCCATTCTTCTGTCCTTCACTGTTGTCACTGTTTTGAGGTAAGGTCCCACACATTTGATGTGTGAAGACAGGACTACTGATGGAATTGAGAACTGAAATGAGTCTGAGTCCTTGTCAAAGAAGAAGGGAAGTGAAGGAAATCAATCTTCTATGTGAATAAATGACAGGCAAAATGCCTGGGGGCAACTGCGACACAAACTGAAGCTTCAACACATAATCCAAAGTCATGCTGGAGATGCAGTCAGGTGTCCACAATTCATGACCAAGGAGAAAACAGGTAACAAAAGGCATCATTGATGTCAACAAACCTCAAATTGTGATGATGCCAGGCAAGTTTCTCTTCAGTACAGTCTGAACTATGACATGACTCTGCTAGAGTTCGTATCCCTCAGAGCAAACCATGTGCACCATTGTTGGATATACAATTCTTTAACTGACTTGCAGTCACATTCAAGATTTGTTCACTTGAGCCACAGAGCAGTTTTGCTCTTGGAATTCTGCTTTCCACATGGTAAAACTTGGTTTTCTATACATTCCTTGTAGAAAAAACCTAGCCTCAAGTGAAATTGGTGCAACACTCAGAATGCTCTAGTTAATTCTGCTGTTTTGACACCAACCTGCATCCCCACATACCAGCTGCTGTTGCAGTCACAAATTGGTCCCTCTCTAAAGCTAGGGAAACATGCACCAGAAATGAACTCTGGAGAGGTGACAGAACACTGCTCCATATGCTCTCCTGAGTTCTCTCCAATCACCTTGGGACAGAAGGCAAACACTGCAAGCACAGGATGGGCATTGAGTGTCTCTGTTGAGTGATCTTCAGATTTGCTTCTGGTTATCACTGCCTGCTATTGTCATGATGCTCTTTACACTATCAGTTCTCAGAGCGTTTGGGCCTGGGAATTGGCTTGTAGTCAAAAGGCTTGACCTCCACTTCCTGCAGAAGGTTTTCCATACTCTTTTAGCACACATCATGAAAGTGTTCCAATGCATTGTTGCTACAAGTTAAATGCTTGTAAACAATTGCAACATACAGTTCCTCATCAGTAGCAAACACAGATGATGACAATGGTTCTGGACACAATCTGAATTGCATATCAAGAATTCTGCCTGAGAGAGAGAGAGGTGACAAAGCTCAAAAGAACTGCCCCACTGTACCTTACGTTCCTCCTCCAGATTCAACTTTTTCTTCTCAGCACCAGCTACAGGGCCTTCTCCTGTAAGTGATTGACTTAAAGCAGTAGCTTGCCATTCTCGATCATCTTGAGCTGACAACACATCCTTCCTGCAAATTTGTTGAGAAACCCTAAACCCTAAATCCTGCAAGGGTTTGTTGAAGAAGCATTAAACACTGAAGCAGAAACACTAATCCACGCACTCTGCTCAGCCTAAACCCTAAATCCAGCAAGGGTTTGTTGAAGAAGCATTAAACACTGAAGCAAAAACACAAGCACTGTGCCAAGCCTAAACCCTAAACCTAAATCCTGCAAGAGTTTGTTGAATCTGAAGCGCTAAACAGTGAAGCAAAAACACTAGTCCATACAGAAGTTGCCAAACCTTCCCATCAATTTGCTCAAGTTCTTGCAATCCCTGAAACCTCCAGAAGAAGAAGAAGACGAAGCAGCATCTAACATTGGCTGCAACATACATGTACATACAATCCTAAACTCTTTCGGGTAACAAAGAGCAAGGATTCCTTTCAGAGTCCCCAAAAAAACCCAGCAATGGATCTCATGGAGCATCAGTATCTGAGAGAAGGAGTAAGAGAGTGAGAAGAGCCTTGCTGCAAATGGGCCAAGCCCAAGGAGCCGAGCATAGTGAGAGAGATGAGGGGAACGCCATACTTGAGGAAAGGGTTGGTCCATCCGAGCCTCTTAAAATTGCTGCGGATGGCGCTTCTATTGCCGGTACTTGCATCTCTGCTCGAGCTTCAACATCTACTACAGAAGATTCAACCCACAAAGCACAAAGCGATGCCAACGCAACATCACCCACCTTCTGTAACAAAGTCAGAATCTCATTCTCCATGAAAATCCTCTTCAACTGCCATTATTGTCCTACCCCTATTGTTTCTCATGTGTGAAGAAGTCGGGACCAACGATCTCCGCCTCCTCATGAATTTGCACAAATGCAAACCCTGGCTGACATATACTTATTCTGATCCCTTAAGTAAGTAACACGAGGGCATCAAAAGCTGCTGCTCGAAGCTGGCATTGGAAAATCTGTACTTACTGTGCTTGACAAAAGGATACGAACGAAGAAGGCCCAAAATCCGGAGAAGTATGAACCCAAGGATCCTTGCGATCAGTATTCATGGTGCCAACCTTTCAACGAGCTGTACACTACGAAATTTCTCTAAGCCCTCTACGTGAAACGGAAACAGTAAATTGGCCTTTACAGTACTTTTGGGATGAAGATTGACAGAAAAAGACCGTGAATCTTCGTTCAGCTGTTAAGAGTGCACACTTTGACAGTGCCTTGGAAGAGCACCTGTAGCAGGAAATGGTTCTTTCTCAATTGGCCAACTACAATGATTGGGGAGATAACTAAACAGTGCACACTCGATGTGCTAAATACTTGAAAAGGGGTGCTCTGAGATCAACTTGGCCACTCGAGTAGACCTGGTATCATGGGCGGCTTTTTTTCATGGCCACTCAAGCAGACCTGGTATCATGGGCGGCTTTTTTTCGTGGGGTGGTTGCAACACTGGCAGTTCAGGTGAGGGAATTACTTAGCAAATGTGTTTCTCCCTCTTGCCATATAAGTTTTTGGGTGTCTTCATTAGTAGGAGGACAACTTCTTTCATCCATGTGTTAACATGGCATGGATAGCAAAGGGCACCAAACGTCCTTTTTTTTATCAGTGTTGCCTTCCTTTTATGCGCAGTGTCGATGGCATTACAGAGAGCGCATGCCACCTCCATCTTAAGATGGGCTGTTATTGCAAGGAGGATTTTCTTAGGCTAGGAGTTTTATTGGGTTTACCTCCCCTTTCTTTAGTTGATTTGTTTCATGCGACTTCTGGAGGGTTCAGTTCTTAGTGGTTCCCTTTCCTCCTTGTGGCCCTTTGTTGGGCTCTTTGCTTGCTTGGACTTCAATCCTTGCCCCTTGTTTCCTTTCCTCTCTCTTTCTTGGGTGCTTTTTTTTTATAAAGTTTGGCAAGGTTTCATCATCAATTTGGCCACTCACTATGTGACCCCACAAATTAAAATGAGATTAAAAAATTTGGTCATAACATGTTAGTTTGGCTCATTGAGATGGTTGTGATTAATGTTGGACATGCCTCAAAAAAGAGGTGAAAATTGTCCAAGTTTTCAATCTAGTTCTCACTTTGAATATCTTTGGGTGTCACCAAGAGTGATACCCTTTTACGAACTTGTTTCTTGGTTCTCAACTCAACCTATTCACTTGGAACTTTTTTTTTTAAAATTTAAAATATATTGATGCCCTACTAAAGTATTAAAGAATAGCAAGTTTAGGGTTTAAGTGATTAGCGCGAAGTAGGTCTAGGTTGATAGGTAGGTTTAGAAGAAACACTTTAAAAATTTAGGTTTACTAAAGAGGTCTCGTAGAATTGTTGTTTGTGTGATGACTTTTTCCTTGCGCTTCTTTCCTTCAAAAAATAAAAATGATATATGTTCATCTTCCATTTCCACGTTGCCCAACACCATCACCATGCAAAGTTTAACAAATTTAAACCACTTTGTGAACTGATCATGATTTAAAATGCCACTAGACCCAAGCATTTCCCACAAGCATGTGATTGGGTCTCAGTCAAAAGGAGGCAACGTTGCAACTTGGCAATGGTTTTGCATTCTAAATATAGATTATTGATAAAGAAGAATAGGGTTTACCACTGGCCCAATAAATGTATTGGAATTTTCAAATAATTTAAGGTGCCCAAATTGCATTTATACAATGGCCATGTGCCTAGGAAATGTAATCTTTACCTTAGGAGTAAGCTAGTACCAAGGGTAAATTACCTTAGTTGCATTTAACAACTCTTGCAGGAGGAAACATTTCTCCAATTTTGTTATGAGACCAACAGCAACTAAAGCATGTAATTGTTTCACATAGTCTATAACTTTAGCCCATATATATCTCCCTAGTTACTATGCTATGACCTTAGTGGTTGCATTGGTGGTGTGAAACATATTATAAAGTTTACTTCCAAAATAAAAGGCAATGTAATCAATTAGGGTTTTCGCTTGTGTCCACCAAGTCAAACACAAAGTCTCATTGGCATGTTCAACAAGATCATTGAAGAGGGAGAAATGAGATGATGTGAACCTTTGATTAGGATCATAATACATGGTTTGTAGATCTATTTCAATTAGTTGAATAACAAAAACATAGTTGCATATGAAAGTTGCACACCTTTGTGTAGACTTGGACAAACCTTACACTATTTTTGGCAAGGGAAAAACACATGCGAGACCTAACAAAGTTTTCACATCACATAACATTCATAGTTAGCTTTTGCAATGTTGATGACCTTGTAGCATCTTATGCCAATCTCTTCACAACAAGTGTTTTGTACTCATTCAAAACACTTTTTGATGGTGAAAGCATTGAGATCCATTGAGTCTTAATATTTTTCAAAAGCTTGTTACCTTTGTATTTTAGTGATTTAACAAGCTTGCTAACCTTGAGATGGTGTTTAGGGTTGTGAACAAAATAATTATACATGGAATAAAATAAGGATGAATAATCTTTTTTACCACGTTCAAACCACTCAAGGTTTGGACAACAAAACTGATATGGTGTGTCATGTAGTGCACACCAATCACAAATGAAACATGATTGCATTAGTCAAATACTCACACAAAATTTTAGCCCCTAAAAAATACTGACTCCATTTGTTCCAAAACAAGCCAATTTGTTAGCTGTATTTGTCTCACTATAACCTCCATAATTAGTAAGATTTCACATAATCAAAGAAGTTAGGTTGTCAATAAAAGCTCTACCTACCACTTATTGCAAATTCAACAATAGTGGGATCCATTTCCACAAATCTGTCGCATGGACATGCATAGATGACCGACTTTGGTTGTCAATGGTTGTGACCTCATCACAATTCAATAAATTCTATTTTTTGCACACATTCTTTGATGGCTTGTAAAACAATGTTGTGCATTGCTTCCACCATGGTCCATCTTCTAGTATTAGATTAATGTTTCTAAGGGGCAATTTCCAAGTTTCAAAAACTAGAATGGAACCAAGTGAAGCTTTTAAAATTTGTAATAGGGCGGCCTTGTTGTAACAAATGTCATATTGTAACAAACTTAACATACTTCCTTCTCTTTTCTACTTTCCCTTCGTTGGCCACTTGAAAAGCAATTGTCTCATGACTTGTAAATGCAAACAACTTTTCATTTTCACATGTTGGTTAATAGGACAAGAAAAAAATTGTCCAACAACAACACCATGTTTGACTTTTGTGCACTTGTGTAAACTAGAATATTGCATTAAAGAATCAAGTTTTAGCACCAATTTTTTTTTTCTCCCTTCAATTTGTGAATAGATTTTACAACAAACCATTTTCATTTTCCCATCTTTTGCACAAATAGGCTTTGACCATGAAAATTTTGCAACCCAATGTTCTTGGTAAACCCAATTGATTTCCCATTTAGCCTTGTTAACCATACCTTTACCTCAACAATTGTTACATATTAATATGTTATAAAATGTTAAATTGGAATCTATAGTTATTTTGTTAGTTAGATGTTCTATATTAAGTACAAATATGAGTTATATATATATTAAATTAGAATGTGATAACTATTAATTAACTAGTTATTAATTAATATTAATTCTTACTTAGTTAGGTAATTGCTTTAATTATTAATAAAAACCACCAAACTTGTATAAAGAAGTGAGTTTGAATCTTTTTGTATTTTTCTTCATTTGCAATTTAACATTCATGGAGTTGTCTTGTTATCTTTTGAATTTGAATTTATACATTGTGTCTAGTTTGAACATGCATGCACAAGAATAATGAGATTCTTGTGTACATGTGTTCAAAAAAATGTAAACTTTGTTTATGAATAAACCTTCCTTTTCTTTTTTGGTTGAATAACAACAAGTCTAGAGGAACTTCAATAGTGCCTATAGGTGGGGGCTCATCAACTATTAAACCTTTTCCTTTCAAGGATAGAGATGTTATAAATGTTACAATTGTAGGAGGATGCTTATAAGTGTTTAGTGGTAAACTAGCAAAGGAGATATTTGATGCACAAAAAGATTTGTTGGATTTCTTGAATCAAAGGGACAAGGAATATCTTTTGACGTCAGGTTGTTAGAACTAGGATTAGTGATTACAAAAAAAGAATGGTGAAATTTGAAGCCCATAGTAGCTTTCAAGGGTGCCATAATTGAGAAAAAATGAAAAATCACAACAAAAAAATTAGAAAGCAAGCGTGCAAATTAAATCCAAAATTACAACTAATGATCCAAAAAGCAAAAACATGCAACACAAAAAGAAATTTCACATGAAACACTATGCCCCAATAACATCTAAATTAAAGCTAAGGTCGTGATTTAGAAGATGCATGCAAATTCGATTGTTTGTAAACAAAATAAAACAACTAAAAATGCAAAGTGAAAAAAATGAAGTTTCATTTATTAGTCATAGATTCACACAACACAAAAAAACCTTTGCTGTGTCATTTTTCAAAATAGAAAATGACAATTTGTTAAGAGCAAAGACAAACAAAGCTAAAAAAAAACTCATTGATAAAATCTGAAAAATTTGTAGAACAAAAGTTGTAGGTTGTGTTATTCCTTCCCAATTTGTCTTTTCTAGATTATTGCACATTTTGCCATTCCTAAATGCCTTCTTTCAAAAGACCCTTCAAAAACCCCATTAAAAAATAAAATAAAAATCAATGTAAAGAATAAATTGCAAGAACAAATGCAAGAACAAAAAATTCCAAGTTGAAACGGAAAGTTCACATTCAAAACAAACCAAACAAAATCAAAGCCCTATGTTTGGGTTTGAGGCTTGCACCTTGGAAAAAAAAATAAAAAATTGCAAATTTGTTGAGTGTTTTTGCAATGCAAGTTGCAATTATTTCCTTTCCCAAAGTTAGCATTCAAGTGAATCCTATATTTAATGGACCCATCACCCCATACATAGAATTCATAATACTATATTGGCGGCAATCTCTTGTACATAGCTCACATTACTCTTAACAATCAACCATCAAAAGCTTTGAGTATTGTTGGCAATGGCAACAAGTTGCAATATAATGTAATTGCGATGGAAAGATGACAAAAGATAGGGTTTGGCAATCCAACGACTAAGCAAATCAGTGAAGATGGCACTTCACATCCACCGTTGATCAAGCAGATCACTACTAACGTCTTTTAGAGCATCCATTCCCTGCAACATAGACCTGATTTGACCATTCAAATTCCTTTGTTGTATTCGCACAACCATGTTTTTTGTCATCATGGTGTGAAAATTCACCACCTAAAAAAATGCTGGTTGGGAGGCTTGCTACAAAAAAAAATCTCTGGAAAAATAATTGGTAGGAGAAATGGCCTTGGGGTTCTGTTCTGTCAAATTGGCCAGATTATGCCCGGCACAGCCTTTTCTTGGTAAAAGCTTCAGGCCAAGCCTGGGAGTGGCCCTGGCATAATCTGTCAAGGGCAGCCCCAACCCAACATTAAGACCACCGGTGGGCAGGGTGGGCAGATTAGGCAAGCTCCGATTCCACAACGGGTGCAGGTGCATAGCTGGGTCTATTCAGCACCACCTTGAGGGCTCTCACATGGTATAGTATGCCCCTAGTGCTCTTAAACTTTTGTAAGGGGTATAGGATAGTTAGCAGTGTTGCACAGCTAATAGAAATGGCATCAAGTAAGGGGAGTTCTTGTGGCTGTTCTAAAAGCAAAATTTCTACTGTGGTTTAAAAAAAATCAAAGAATTAGTTTTGATATATTAGCATGGTTCTAAAAGGTCTAAGAACCAGTCAAATAAAATTCTGTAAAATTTCCTTTTCTTTGTTGGTTATTTCATTAGAAGGATTGGTTCTCTTTGAGGGGTTTCCCAAAAATAGGATCCAGAGGTTTCTTAAATTTCTAGAATTCCAGGAACTGGAGGTCATTAAAAAAAATTCTAATAACTGCCAAACACTAGTAGATAAGTCCCTGCAGGGACACCCCCTGGGTGTCTAGTAGGATGAAAAAAGAAGCCAAAAACACAAAACTATTTCCTATTCCCTGGGACAGGGTTCACCAGAGGAGAGAATTGTAACAGAATGAATGCAAATGAGCATAGCAAGTACCATTTATGAATGTTCAAATAGTATTATGAGGGTACTAGTATTGTACAGATTCCAGAACATTTATTCAGAATAAAATCAATCACTTATGATATACCTACCAAGGAATTGGAAACCTCCTATTAAGGAAGGGAGTATGTTTGCTTTGTTTTGTCATGTTGAGATCTGTCAACGATGCCCCTTGTTGCAATCTTGGTACCTTGGTTCAAGACCTTGATGAGTAGGAGTGCACCAAGGTGGTTTCATAATGTTTATACCTATGGTGCAAGAGTTATTTGAGTTTTTAATTTTTTTTGTCAGTGAAAATTTTATAAGATCAATAAATTTTTTAGGGAAATTGGTGTGTGCTTATGATATTCTTGGAAAGCCCTTGATGAGTAGGTTTTTAATGGAGGTTTTTTGGTATATTTTAGACCAAAGGTGTGAGAGATATTGAATATTGAGAAATTTTTGTCATTGAAAATTCAATAAGCATTAACTTATTCAAATTTTAATTTGAATTTTGAACTTAGGCTCAAAAAGTTGTAACATTTTCCCTTTCAAGACTCGTTCAATAAATTACCATCTGTGGTTAGTGGCACAAGCCACACTAGTGGAAACATTTTAGAAAGTTTGAAGGATAATTGCACCATTTGAGGTCAGGTCCAAACATGTTCAAGTGTCCCACACCTACCTCCTTTCTCCTATGCTTGAAAGCTTGATTCAAACAATCAAGATAATGTGGCAAAATTGGATTAACTATTCAAAGCAAATATTTTTTAAATCACAATTTACAAATTAACATAAAATTATTATAACTTGAAAGTTGTTACATTATATTATTATGTAAGGGTATAAATTATGATTCTTTGTGATTATATCATTTTCAATACATTTCAAATCTCATCCAACTTTTTATAAACACAAAGCTCCTTACACCAACTCCTCCTCTTTGTTGATTTATTGTTACACTGTTAGTTTTGGGTTCTAGTTTTTTCACTCATCGACACCAAGGTTGTGTATCTTGCATTGCACTTTTGCCACAATCATTTTGCATTCAGATGTGAGTGTCTTCCTTTGAAGCGGCTTATGTGGCTTATGTCTCCTTCAACGACATTTATTTCACTCCATTTAATTATTATTTTTTGAATATTTTGGATTTGCATGTTTATGTTTTTTGTAAATTCGTGTTTGCTTTTGTTGCAATTTTGCTATTCTTGCACAATTTTTGTTTTCAACTTGTTCTTGCAAACTTTTTTTGCAATTTATTTTTTGCAACTATGGCGATTTTAGAATTTATCTTAACCACAATTCTAAAATTTCACAGTTAAGGTAAATTAATTAAGATTGGGAAGCATGCTAATTAGGGCTTTTCTTCACCTTTGTGATATCAAAAGTTTTGCAAGATTTTCCAAAACTTAAAAAAAATAGTCAAATTTACACTAAAAAATCAAATGCTTCCAAAAAACACTTCCCAATTTCTATTGATCAGCAAATGATAGTAAATCCTCTGCTTTATATAATTGGGAATAACACCCGTACTACAGTTTTCGATTCAACAAGAAATCATGCAGATAAATTGTAACTGCATCATGGGATGGGCATGGAGCAATGGGGACAAGTTGTTACTTTACCCTTTGAGATCTCAGGCGTTTAGAGTCCTTCAGACATATATTCCCTACATGGACTGGGGACCGACTTACATACACCCATGGTATAATATACACCCATGGTTCATGACCCTGCCATCAGCCTATGCCAAGAACAAAAGTAGGTAAAATCATTTATTGCAGCCAATGAGGTGAGTATTTTTTTCTTTTGAGGGAACGTGGGGTGTTGGGATGTTTTTGTTCTTGATATGTTCCCATGTGAAGTTCCCAAGGTATTCTCATAAGTTCCCATTAGATTCCCAAGATGTTCCATATAGCACCTCACTTTATCCCATATTGTTTGCTCTCTGTTCTACTTTTGTAACCTATATAAAACGACCAAAGGAGGATGGGATTGTACAAAGCTTGAAATTTATTTTATGATGGGCCAATGAACAATGCCCATCACAAAAGACAAGTTAGTTGGCATTGGATCCCAATTTATTCAAGAGAGAGAAAAGAGAAAGAGAATTTAGCCAACATATCATTTAGGTTAAAATATCAAGGTACACAAGTAAGGCAAAGTGGTGAGTACATCTTCTGCAAATGGAACAAGCCAACTCCTGTGTTTGTAAAGAGATTTGGATTTGACAGGTAAGCTGGGGTGAAAAACAAGTGGGTTAAGGCCCACTTTACACAAGGAGTCAAGGCCAAAGTTGAACCCAAATCAAGAAATCCTATTGGTGCAGCCATTGAAATTAGTCCCAAGGGGTTTACAATAAGAGTCAAGACCAAACTAAAATATGACATTTTAATTCATGACTGTTTGGCCCTGTGATGGGCCCAAGGGCTAAAAAGGTTACCTATTAACTTGGGGTGTCATTTCCCAACCCTTGGGACCAATGTTGTAACAATAAAATATTACTTATTCTTTGAAATCTATACCCCTAGTTTGTGTCTCTTCATTTTAGTCCCATCTTTACCTTCCCTTTGTTTATTGCTGTCTCTCATGATAACAAGAGAGAGGCAAAAGAAAAGAGAGAGGAAAGCACACCAAACATTGAAGACTTGGCTCCAACTTCTCGGCCTCACAACTTAATAATAGAAATCCATGAAATTAAGAAAATCATTATTTTATTAGTAACTTGACGCCAAACAACAGGTCAAGAATGTTCAAAATTTTACCTTGTTGGCCTTGACTCCCAGTCTCATGTAGACGTAAATATAGCTCAATGTAAGGACCACCCACCAAACCAATAAATATTTGAAAGTCTTTTCTGATTCAGGAGGGTGTAAGTAGTCTATTGATCATAAATGGGTTTACCCCCTATCCCAAAATTAGTGTACAAAAGAATGGTAGTAAAAGTGTGCACTCTGCAGAGAAGCTGTGCACTCTTATCTGCATTGCAATTGGATGTTGTCCAAGTCCAATATTTCTTAACCAGGCTTCTTGCACTTAGAAGTTGTGTCCAAAAGAGTAATATTGGTGCTGTGATAATTGCACGAGCAGACTGTAAGCCAAGGAACCTATTTTTTTTCTTTTTTAAAAAGAAAAAGCCCAAGCTACACAGAATCAAAGTATAGAGAGATCACATTTGTTCAAATTACAATTGGTTATTGAGAAAAGAGCTTGTTAGTTATAGGTTTTGAACAAGCTCAAACTTACAGACCATGCTATATATATATACATATATAGCATTTGCAATTTTTTCTACTACTCTATCAGTTTCTTGAAACAACTCATGTGATGATGGTGGTTGGTGGTGGGGAATTAGTGCCTAACAAAATGGGAGGTTCTAATCAGTGTTCTTTTTTTCAAATTTTTTGATGTTGCTCAAGTGGCAATCACCATAAGAGCATCCAGCCAAATCTTACGACATTCAAAATATGAAAGTAGAAAAATCTGAAGCATCCTTTCAGATTATAAGCAGCAGTTGTGGTGACTTTTGGCAAACTTTTTGCAATTTTTGGCGAAATCTTTTCAAGAAAAAGAGAATTTGAGATAGAATATTCATTTCCTAAATCATTTTTTCCCAGAATGCCAAAAATTCAACACCAAAAAAAAAAGTCCAGTTACCACATCTTACATGAGTCGGGACATGAGTAAGTTACTACTGCTTATTACTGTACTGTCTAATTAGCTGGTATAATAAGACAAGTTGGGATCATAAGAAAGGACAGACGTGGAGCTACAGGATTGGATGGCCAGCTAGGTGGGGCCCGGGGGTGTTTCTCATGTACGGGAGTTTCTCCAATTTGAATGGTCGGCGAGAACGAACACGACTCAACCAGCACGGCCCAGCAGAACGAAGACGAAGACGGTGAGCCGTGTTAACGCTACTGACACAAGGAAGTACTACAATTACAATGATAATCCCATTTAGGTCGAAAAGTTACTAGTTACTACTGACACAAGGAAGCACTTTAGCAAGAATGTTAATCCAGCGTACATGGCTTACAGTTATAAGTTACTTTTTACTGTTGCGCTATGGGAGCGGGAAATTAGGGACCTCGAGAGTGCGAATCTGGAGTGGCTTGATCGAATGCCTAGACAGATGGATGGATGGATGAATGAGCGGGAAGAATTACCATTAGAATACCAATCTGAAGGAGTTTGATGCAGACTGGATGATGAAAATGGTTGAAAAGAGGTGCAGTCACGGGATCGTGGATGAACGTTTTCCACTCGCCGGAGTCCGTGGCTCTTCAAGGTTTTGGAGTTCTGATCTTCTGGGTCGTCGTCTACAACAGTATCTGCAAACGAAGCTCTTCTCCCCCAAACTGTTTGTCCTCAGGTGCTCTTCCTTGTTAGACATTTTTTGTTCACAAGTAATCATAGACGCTTTAGCTGCTCTTCCTGGTTGTTCACAAGTAAACAGACGTTGTAGGTGCTCTTCCTGGTTAGACATTTTCTGCTTTCGGCAAGTTGCACCAGTGTAATTTGTTTACTGATAATGGTCGTAAACAAGAATTTTCCTTTAGTGGCATTGGGTGTAATTCATTAGCTATCAGTTAGCAGAATTTAGTTGGGGAGTGTCTGGCAGTTATTAGGACCGCGCGCGTGATAGCAGCTACTCGCGGCACCAATATGAAGTTTGGAAAGAAACTGGCAAGAACCGTCAAGAGGATGCCCCTTGAACACAGAGAGAAACTGTTTTTGGATTATAAGATGCTGAAGGGGCATATCAAGCGTATCGTGAACGCGAGCAAGGCACCCGTCAGTAAAGAGCAGCTGCGTGAGGCAGCTCAGCCTCCAGAGCATTATCATAACGAACTCCTGGAGTGGCCGCTTGCAGTTACATCTGCAGCTTTCGATGATGTTGGGGATCAGTCGATCATAGCACGAGAGGCGGATGTCCAAGATGGTGTCGAAGGTGAGCTCCTGGATGTCATCATATGGCCGATTACCGCTGCCGTTACGGACAGTACTATTCAGGCCCTGCCCCTGACATGGGAGGGCGTTGAGGGTTGGGAGAGTCTTGAGTCCGCTTGGCTTAGCACAACGAATACCGATGGTGTTCTTGAAGACAATGAAAATCAGCAGCCGATCTCCCTGACATGCAGCGAGGGTGTAAACGGTCGTCCTAGCACAGCTGCTACTGCGCCACCTTGCAGTCGTGGTCTTGAAGCCGGTCTTGAGCCTGGACCGAACTCGCGGCACATGCGCGTGGAGGGTGTGGATCCAGCGGCTGTAGACGAACCTAATTCCGTATTTCCTCTGTTTTATTCAAGAAGGAACAATAGTATTGGTGCCAGAGAACAGAATGCTGATGTTCAGATGGAACTAGAAGTGAGGCGATTCAAGCGCATGCTCGATGTAGAGTTCATCAAGATCAACAAGCGTTTTGTGACTATCTTCCTTCAGAACGGTGAACTCATGGGTGTAAGCTGCTGTCATTTATCATCTTACTTGCCTTCAATTCCCTCTCTATTGCAGCTTGCATTCAATTCCCTCCCTAGCGCTGAATCAGCTCTGTTATGTGAGAGCTCAACTGATTTGGGTGCTAGAAAGTCATCCAGACTGCATATTGCTATCATGAGGTGTTCTAGATTCCTGGTGATTTTGTTTCTGCGGGGACGCATTTAAGCAACTGCAGCAGCTTTCAAGGTTATACTATGATATTGTACACAATATTGTGATTCGTTACAGGAATCAGCTGCTCCAGTGCTTTTTTCTTTTTGCTGCTAGTTGATCGCTACTAATGAATTATTGTGCAGAAATTGGATGTGATGAGGAAAGAGGAAGAGGATAAGCAGAGAAGACTTCACCCTTCAGGTCACACTTTTTTCTGGGACATTACCGAGCTGAAAAGCATTCGCTTCCGCATGGCCATCCTTTATGTGGATATTCTCATTTTTCACTATTGTAACGCCGCCAACTATGAAGGTAGGAAAGGTTGCTTTAGTCCTCAGGAAAGACTTCGGCAGCTTGGCTTGTAGACTAAAGTCTAAGATATTGCAGTCAGGTACTGAGGCAGTGCTCGAGTTGTAAACAGATAAAATGAACTGGACTAATAACAGCATTCTTTCTCTTGGTTTGTGCAGCTGCAGTTAAGATTCTGAAAAAGTTTGACAAGCACATCGGTTCAGATCTCCGCTGGAGCTATCTTCATCATGTGAAGGACCAGATGTTCTACGTTCTTGCAGATCGGATCCTGGACAGTGCTAACCATTGTCGTTACCTCATGTCTCTTGGTGCAATTCAGCCATTGCCGATTTCGGAGGAACAATTGCAGCGTCAGTTTAATAAAATAAGTGCCATGACCTTTAAGTTGTTGGATGCACGAGCTCTGGCTCTGGAAACAAGGAGTTCAACACACAATGCCCAGTCTTTGTACCCACCTGCAGCCACCAACTCTTAAAGATCTGCAAAATTTAAAGCTTGACAAATTTTTCAAATCTCGAGAATGATATGTTCATATGAAAATATGAACTGCATCTCAGGAGACACAGTAACTTTTTTTCAGTTCATGAATTGGTTTGTTTGGACATTGCATGCAGTGAGACTGGACATTTTCTTTTAAATCCCAGATGAGGATCTGGAACGTTTTCATGTAGAATTTAATTTTCAAGGGATATTCTCATGACTGTCAAGTCACACACACATATATTCGGCAAAATGTCCATATTTGCTTCAAATGGTGACCATACAAGGACACTTGCAAGATTTGACAATGTTCTGTAACATTTGGCTGTTGTCTTCATGAATTATTTTTTATGAGATTCAACATCGAACTTGCAAGTTGGGTTGAAGCAGATCATGAATTCAGGACTCCTAATGAAACCTGCAAGTGCTTGTGCTGATGACCCTAAACTTGCTAAACAGGCGCCAGGACAAGAAACTGTTATTATGAATTCATATTTGGGGGTTTGAAAATGAGTTTCTGAAGGGTAAAGTAGTACTTACCAGTGAGAACCTTTTTTTTTTATTGACATGCAATATCTAATTAGTGTGACCTAGGTGGAGACCTGATTCCTTCCAGCCTTGCACATGCAGATCAGGTGTCTATAATCAATGTTTTTTAAGAATTTTCCACAAGGGAAGGACAAGACAGACTCTTCAGAGATTGCAACCTAACTGTCATTTGAAATAAACAGAGCATTTTAAGCTAGCATTATACACCATGACAACTTCATGATCATACAACAAGCATCTCATTGCACAATAACTCTGACCTGTATGGCAGATTCAAACTTCAAACTATGTATGTCAGATTCAAACTTCAAACTAAAAACTTCCCTTCCTGGATCTAGAACTTCTCATCTAAATGCATGCACTTCTATGGAACAAATATGACCATCCATTATATGCACACATAGTACTCCAAATTTCACTCACACATTGGGTCAAGTTTGAGCCAAAATTTTATGCCCAAATTCCACACCAATGCACAGTCTCAAGATCCACAGGGGCAGAGCCGATAAAAGTAAGAGTGTCTGTCTATTAGGAAGCCTTCATAACTACCTACAAACCTACTGTCCCCTACATACATAGCTATCTCTTCCTTTTTAGAAACCTACTCTATCCCTCTCAACCTCGGCAAAAACTGGAGTGGGTGGTCGAATACTCATACCTGGCCCTTGTTAGACAAAATCGTGGAATGCAGCCCACCAGCATCTGGACAACTGGGCCTTGTTCTTGCAGCCTTATAATTATGTTATCTAACTAAGCTAGTTTGTTTGTTTGGTTTGTTTGGTTTGTCATGTTGAGATCTCCCCATCACAGTTTCCACACTAGTACCTATGATAACAGCTCATTATGCAGCATAAATAAGGATATATTAAAACCAACTGAATAATGTGGAAACTACTGGGGTTTAGGTACATATTTTATAATCAGATTAGGCCTGATGAGGCTTGAGCAATCTGCTGATTTTGATTCATGAGGAAGATTCAACAGTTTCAAATAAACAAGTAAAAGTTAATTCGCATTTACAGATCTAGAATATTAATCTTAGTTCCGTACTGGACACTTATTCAGTGCTATTGGTGCTTGGACATGACTGGAAAATTCCTATCCAGGGAAATCTCCATATATTTGAAGGATCACATGAAAGCCTCTGGTTTAGTGCCATGCTCAAGTTAAAAGCAAATATTATAGAGCTCATGGACATGCTAGTGATGCACTGCTGTAGAGCTCACATATGGATGTACTAGGGTACCTTTCCATTGACCAGTTGCACATGCTTCAGCTTTGGTAGGTGCCCTTGCTTTTCATTAGCATGAAGTCTGAATATTGAAATTCCCAAGCTGAAGGTGCAGCTACTCAATTTGGAAAGGTGCCCAGGCAAGCAAGATTGTGGCTTGATTTCAGAAGGCAAAAGAGCTTGCCTGATCATTTATAAGCTGAATAACTAGTGTGGCCAGTACCATTGACCGCAGTGTGAACTTGTTACCCAACCAATTGAATTTGTATTTTAAATTTGACATTACTTTCCACCGTCAATAGACTAGGTACCTGCAGGAAAAGTGTGAACAGGACCTTGATAATAAAGCTCAATTGCTAAAAATTATTAAAAGTTTTCAGTGACAAAAATGACTCAAAATTCAATATCTCCCTCAATATAGGTCTAAAAATTACAAAATCACTTCCAAGAAATCCCACTCATCAAGGGCTTCCAGGGCCTTGATTTCCTTAAAATAATTAGTTTCGATTTTGTTAAATTTTCTTCAACAAAACTGTTCAATACTCAATAACTCTTGCATAGGAGGCCTAAACACTACCAAACCACTGAGGTGCACTGGTACACTCACCAAGGACTTTCCAACGCTAGCAAGGACATGGGGCCGTGGTGTGGGAGATCTCATCATGACAAAAGAAAATACAAAACAAACAAACCACCTTCCTTGATAGAAATAAGAGACCCGGCATTGAACTGTAGGTCTCCTGCATTTTGCAGTTTGCTGACAATTTTGCAATATAACTCTCCAGATGCCTCACATAGACATTAGTATTTCAGTGGCATTATATTTTTCACAAATGAGTAACTTATAGGAGTTCATTCAACACAGAAATTGTACCAAGTTTTTTTCTTGAACACTATATATACGTCATTTATAGATAATATGCTCTGACAGCTGCCCAGAAGATCAGGTTGGAACAATGGGCGACTTATTAACGTATGACTCGGGGATTCAGTTGGACACGACGAGCATTCGTTAGACCACTGATTCTCTTGAACCGGTTGCACTGACGAGCCCATTCTCTTGTTGTTGAGGTGACCGTAGTTCGTCGTCTTGGCAGAAAGGCTGACTATATATGAATGGGTCAAACTTCAGCAGCTATGTTTGCCTTCAGAATTTGCCGCCTAGGGAATGAAGCGCGAGCTGTTCCCGGACTTCCTCTTCGCGCCTCATGACGTCCAAATCCTCTAGTATTAAGCACCTGGAAAATGACGAGATTCACTACAAATTATTCCCATGCAGTTCCACAACCAATTGGACGAGAGAAGAAAAGCAAGGATGTGGGAAGAGAAGTTAGACCCACTTGACAGAATTGATCACATTCAAAGTTGCAACGTACTTTTTCATGAGAATTAATTGTGGAGGATTGGTTGATCTTCTGAAGCTCTATATCAAGCAACCGCTCACACGCCAAGACCTGGAAGTCAAGGTACCATTCAGCTGCTTGCAGGCTGACTGTCTTCATTGTGAACACCATATTCCTCATGAGACAATTCGACCTGATCACCATCTCGATTAACATGCAATACTGCTACTGGTCGACATCCTCCTGGAAGTCGACTGTAGCAATGTAAACGTTCACATCCCCCGCTCCCTGGCTCAACATTACGTGAAGTACGTTACATGACTTTAGGGACCTTGAGGGACTGTTGTTGTGCATATGTCTCATTACGAAGTGTTGCAGAACCAGGCCGACGGATTTGAGCCATGACGAAAGTGTAATCAGATCTTCATTTCTCCATGCATTCTGCAGCAGCTCGTTAACTGGAATAAGTACACTCGAAATACAAAGGAAATTTCTTTCTGAGCTGGTGCATGCAGACACAGATAACTAGCCAGCTTCAAAGTGATCTCCTTCTTCAACTGAAAAAAAAAAAACTGTCAGTAATTCCTGCTACAACAATTCCTAGTACGCCTTCCAAGCTGTAATGAGTTTAATGTCCAACAACCAACTATCATGGCTCTTGCAAAGAGGAAACAAGAACTACAAATTACTGCTAGTGCCACCACCAGCTGGGCCTCCAACAATCATAAAACTTTTGCAGCAAAAAACGTGAAGCTTCAAAGACAAAAAGCATGAATATTACTGTTATATATTGATCCAGAGGCTACAATGACAAGAGCTCACTACGCAAACCCAGCTGCAGGTTTAAGGCTGTGTCACAGAATACGCTGCCAACACCCTGAGAAGGCGTTTTCTTTGGGTTCTCAGGGCCCGCGTACCAAGACGGCAAAATAACGGTAGTCTCTAGACCTAGACCTGCGTCTGCCCTAGCCTGAAAACCCTAAACGTGAGGATCAAACTCAAATTGAAAATTTTTAATGCCAAATTTTGTTTTAGTATACAGAATAAAATCATTTTTGAAGTGTACATGTGTCTCACTCCATTACGTTTTTTTTACGTTCTGCTTTTGAAATACCAATGTATTTTCCATTTTTTAGGCTGCCCGAAATAACACATAATAAGTTTTCTGTGACCTTACTTTTGGGAAAGATGAGATTATGTCTGGAAACTGAGAACCGTGATCAAATTCAGTTTTCAGATGGAGCTTTCCAAATGAAATCTTGATATAAGCTGTTGTTAATTGAAATGGATTCAGTTCGCACACACTCCCGTTCCCCACCAACCCAGATGTTCAAACGGATCTACAGACCATCTGGAACAGTAGTTGCAAATGGTGAAAGTCCCTCGTTGTTAACTCCGAAATTTTTACTACATTCCAATGTAAATTCCCCTTGATATGAAAATGGAGGTGTCTAGCCCTTAAGAACTGCTCCCGCTGTTAATGAAAGCAGAAAATTACAAGCAATTCACTGAATGATGGAATTGCTCATGCAAGAAGAAAGCCTTCACACAGCAGATCAGGGTCAGAGGACAGGACCTTCAGACGAAAAGGAATGTTCACAATCAGGGTTTTCTTTTTCAAATTCCTCAAGCAGGTGCACTGGCTAGGATCATCAGCATTAATTAACAGTAAATGGCAACTGTCCTGGCAGACTAGTAGATTTTTTCGGAATCCTGCCTAGTTCTGGCGACCTACAGGAACACGGTCTAAATCTGTTGACTTCTGAGTTTTTTTTCTCAAGGTATGGCGATTTTTTTTTTAAATTCTTAAAAGGCCCTTTGTTGGATTTGGCAGCCCTTTCTTTTTGTCGCCAGGTTCTGAAAATTCGTTAAAAAATAAAATAAAATTGTTCACAAAATGTGGTCTCCACAGGGATTTGCCCACTATAGCACAAGTTGCCTGCCAAAAAAACAAACACCCAAAACAACCACCCCAAGAGGGTACATTCATGATTGGGTCTGAATGTCAGGAACAAATTTCAGGACATGCTCAAAAATTGCTAATTCAGTTCAGGACTTGCCAATAAGGTATCATTAATTTCCTTTGTGTTCATTATTTTCTTGAACAGTGATTTCCAAATTCTTTTAATTCTATGGGCATAATGCCTAAAGTTGTATTAAACATGCTTAAAATCAGTTTTACTTGAGGCTAAAAACATTTCTATGTCATCTAACCTTTGTCCAAGGGGTGGCCAAGGGGAAAATTCCAAAATGTTTGTAGGCTCAACGTCTAAGATCATTCCTAATGATCTCCAAAACACTATGAACAATACAGTCACTTCAAGCCCAACTTGCTATTCTACAGATCACATAAAATCACAAGGTATCCCGATGAGTCCTAGTATGCCATAATGTTTTGAATTAGAAGAAAAGGACTGCACACAGGTTCCTCTGGTCACAGAATTGTACATTCGAAGTTTGAACATAATGCTTGCATTTATTTGCATCCTATGCAATCTCAACTATTCAGAGGTCATATTATAGCTACATATTCATCTTCAAGGTCAACTTTTGTCTTTTGAATTCAAAGTACAATTGTCTCATAGAAAAAAATGAATTATAATTAAATGTGTTATTACATGTTTCAAAATTGCCAACATTCTTACTTTTGCTATGACTACATGATTGTTAGGCCATTCAAGAAGTGCCTAATTTGTGAGGAAGGTATCCAAGGCTGGTCTCGTTTTACTTTGTCAAATATGAAAGGGGAGGTCATAAACCCTTTTAGACACCCTAAATGCCTTTGTCTTCCAAAACAAGAACCCAAAAGCTCAACATTCAAGGATTAAACTTACATGTAGCTTTTGATGCAAGGTGGTGCCTACCTTTGACTTTGATTGCAAGAAAGCTCTAATTGTTCATGTCAAAGTTGAAAATTTTCTGAATTGAGGCATGGAGATATATGGGACAAAAGAGGTTGATTTGGACTTTAACAAAGTTGTATCTTCATCTGAAGATGAAAATACCAAGCTTGCATCGGTTCATTACTCTCTTCAACCATTATTAGAAAGGGCAGCCAAAAATGTTGGATTTACATACAATTCAAGTGACTCCAATCATAATTCAAATGATGAAAAATATATCTTGAGCCCACCAATGGCCTGAAATCGACTAGAAAAGGTCAAGCTAATGTATTGGATACTCGTGTTGGTGATGCTTTGAAGGAGCCTGAAGAGGTGTCAAACCAAAGTTCAAGTTCAAAATTGCAAGAAGGCCAAGATGATAAAAACAATTGATAATAAGAAAACCAAATCCTTTTTATCCAACTCGTGCTAGAATTTCTACTAGAAGAACCAAAAAACTTAAGGTTGTCATCCTCAAATCCAAGAAATTTGGAAAGAAATCAAACAAGTAGTGCTTTAGTTGCATAGATCAATCCATTAAAGATTTTTTTATTGGAAATGACAAACAATCAAGTGTCACAAAACTACAAGTAAGCAATTTTGACATTGTGTGCAAATTGTTGGAAACCTAATGTTGTACACATCAACCAAAATGACACCAAATAACAGCAAAATGAAAGGGGGGGAATCATCAAATGTTCAATTCATGAAACTATTTAATCAAATTTTGCCACATAGAAATGATTTCACTTCCTTTGTTATGAACATTTTTGCAAAAACGTGTTTTTCCAAGAATTATATTTTGCCATGCTTGCTTAACATTTTATAACATATTTGATGAAGAAACTTCTATTAGTTTTGATTTTTTCACATTGAAAAAGTCTAGATACATTTGCATAATTTTGAGAATCTAAAAATACTTAAATGCCGATTCCAACATGCAATCACATCCCCAATAAAAAAAAATTAGTTTCATTTTAACCATATAGCCTATGGTATAATCCAATAAAACACTTAATTTAATATTTCAAAAATTGTGAGTCCATATACAAATTTGTATGGATTATGATACATGATGAACTAGTAGTTTAAAAGTCCTTAAAAACTCAAAAATGGTCATTTGATTTTTCTTTTTTGGTATTGGCTTCCTATAATAATATTGATTATAAATATGAATCCTTTTTTACACCTTTGTTTACTAGTTGAAGTTAGGTTAAATTGTAATAACTAGAGGTACTAGATTTTTTGCCTTGTGCCATCAAAAAATGGATAGGGTAATCTGCAACTACCTTCAACACCTTTCCCAAGGCCTTGAAAAGATATTTTGGTTTTGGGTGCAAACAAGATATAATGAGCCAACATGATTATCGAAAAAATAAATTACATGTCTTTTTTCCCAAAAACAAATTTCATATGAATGAATTTTGGAACAATTTTTTTTGCAACTTGTTATAATAAATGCTTATAATTGTCCATGTACATGACATGTTTGTTTCTTCATTATTTTTGAATAAATATGAATTTTGAAAGTGTCTTGATTCCTTGTAAATTCAATGTTTTTTTTAAAAAAATGATAATAACTTCAAATCGTAACCAATTTCTTTTTTTAACATTTTTATGTTTTCTTGTATAATAACTACAACTTTTCTTAACACATCATGTACATTCAAATTCATTTATGTGTGGCAAAGGACTTTTGAAATTCTAAAATTTTAGATCAATTTTGAAAAGTTCTTTGAATTTTTAAAGTTTTAAATTTCCACATTTTTTAAGGTGTGAGTGTTTTTCTAATGTGGTTAATAGGTTTTGATCCTCTAAATTGTTTTCCCATCAAATATGTTTTATTATATGAGTCCTTTTGATAGTCCTTTCCAAAATTGAATCATGTCTGACACATTGACGTGCATTTTTAAAGGTCTTAAATCAAAACTTAAACTTAAAATTTCATCAAATGGATTTTTGGTTTGAATTCCTTAACATTCATATGAATGAAAAAACAATAACTTTCCCTAATTGCCATGACTTTAAATGGAAAAACATAAATATTTATCCAATTTTGATTTATTTTTTTTTTTGATGTCTGATGCCCTTTTTGGTTTGTTGTATTATGACTGCACCCTTTTGTTTTGCTAATATGGCCTATCATGCCAATGGAATTATGCCAAACTTGAAACACAATAAACCCTTTTTTTTTTGTGTTTGGTTTAATAACCTAGGCATAAATATTACTCAATGTGAAGTTGATGGCTTGATCCTTTTGAACCTTTTTGTGCTACTTGATTACATATTTGGGAATACAGTCAAATTCATGGTTTGAAAATTTCCAATGTTAGCCAAATGTTCATGGATTTTTGGTTTTCAATTATTTTTCATATAATATTATCCAAGAATAAAAATCATGAGAGCTTACATAATGGGGTGAAAACATGATAAAGTATACACAAAAAGTAGTGTAAACAATAAATAGATGATTTTATGAGAATAATAATTTTTTTTTGGGTGCATGATTTCTTAATTCTTATTTGCATGAACTTCAAAAAAAAATTGTTATAGTCATTTTTTTCCACTACTTACAAGTATTTGAATTGGACCTAAAATTTGTGGCAATTTGAAAAATAAAATTTAATAATGGAGTTTTTTTTTCATAATTAAAATCATCCCCAACCCCTAAAAAATGACGAAATTATTGGGGATACTTTTGGGGTTATTTTTCAAGTCCAAATGATATGACACAATTTTTTTGAGAAGTTAAAAGGAGGCTTAAGATGCCCATGAAAAAAACAAAAAAAACATTTGTTTTGAAATGCTAAGGGAAGGTTAAAAGTTTTAAAAACAATATTTTGGTGTTTTCAAGTAGGAAACAAGGTAACAAATATGTACCAAATATCTTGTTTACACCCAATGCCTATTTATGTATTGGGGTTCAAACGGGCTAATAGGAGCCACCGGTGCCCCCTTTGATGACTATTTTAAAAAGAATATTCTTGGAATATTCTTGAAAAAACCTTCAAAAAATCTCTTAAATTTTTTTAAATTGTTTTTGTATTATTTTGTTAAGGTTTGTCTTAAAAAATTTCCCAGAAAAAATCATTTTCAAAATTTTTCAAGTCCTTTTATTGCTTAAAAATAGTGATTACAAATCCTTTTACACTATTTTTGAAGGTCCAAATGTTAATGAAATAATTTCGTATTTTGGACATTTACAAAAATAAGATATTAGATTTGATAATGTGCTAAATTTTTAACTTATTTTCAAGTTAAATTTATTTTAAAAAACATTGGTGTAAAAAACAAAAAATTAAATAATAATTACACCTGCTTTTGGTTCCTATTAGCATAATTGCACCCATTGGTGCCCACTTCTTGTGTTTACTTCTATTAGAAAATTATAATATTGTTAAGACAAGATTTCAAAGATTATTCACAACAATTAATGGATTACAATTGTTGAAGAAAAAAAAAAGAATTTTTTTTGTTCTTTGGATTTTTTATTTTCAGTTTCCATGTATATTTTATATTTTTGCAGTCTTTTTAAAACATTTTTTTGCTTGAAGATATTTCATCCATGATAAATAGATTAATTCATTCATGGATGGATGACATTGGATGAAAACACACTAAGGGTGAACCATTTTTTGTTCAAAAAAGGTGATGTATAATAATTATTGTAATATGTAATAAGCTAAAATTTTGATGGCATCCTTTGATTATCCTAAACACAAGTAAAAACCTTTAAAATTTGAACAACAACATTTTAAAACTCAAAGCACATTTTGAGTTAAAGTTAATTTTGATCCAACAATTAAGTGAGGAGGATTGGATCAAATCAATGTACACATAATATATAATATATAATTTTTCAATGGCCATAGGGCTTCATGTTTATGATTCATAAAACATTACCAAACAAAAAAGAATTGAAAAAAAAATGAAATGCCCATTTATAAAATCCCTTCCTCTTTGATATGATAGTGGTTTTTTTCTTAAAAATGAAATATTATTGTGCATTCATTACTAAACAAATGTAAAAAAACACATTTTTTGAATGGAATTTCATCCAAAATTTTTTTATTTCTAATATGTCCGAGATTTAATTGATATATATTAATATCATACATAATCAAAAAATTCAGCCAAAAATTTCATTCACCCTAATTTTGAAATATATATTTAAATTTTCAAACTTTGTGATGAGTATTATTTTGTCACAAATATACTCCATATGCTCAAATTTTTCAATGTTTATTGAATTTTTCAAAATAATTGATTAAATGAAGTTTAAAGCTAATCAAATATATTTAAAACAAGAAAAAATAATTTAAAATATGATATCCATACATTACCAAAAAAATTAATTACATAAAGATTATACATGTGACTACAATATAAGGATGACTTTCATTTGTGATATTAGTCTACTATGACCTATTGTAAGGGGGTCATTCTATGAAAGCACACTCCCAACAACAATCCCCAAGTCAAAGGAAGTTTGTGGTTAAGCAAGGTTCAATCATGGGCCAACTTTTACTTTAATCAAACCCTCCCTGTTCACCTATGTTAACCATTACTAATGTAATCTACACTATTGACTTAAATGTGAATTGGTTACGGACAACTAATTTTTCCTTTCAAAAGCATTTTTTGTAATTTAATAATTGAGTTTTCATTGATGAAAAGACCCTAAAATTCACTATCCCTCAACTATCAGGTCTAGAAATTTCCAAGCACATAAGTTATTAAATCCTACTCATCAAGGGTTTTTCAATAATATCAATAGTTTGCCCAAATCCCCTTATAAATTTTAGATTTCATTTAAATGAATTTTTAATGAAAAATTTGTTCATTCAATAGCTTCTCCACCATACTTCAAAACATTATGAAACCAACTTAGTGTACCCCTACTCATCAAGGGCTTCCCAACAATACCAACAGCGCAGCAAGAGAGCCTTGGTTTGGGATATCTCAACATGCAAAATAAACAAAACAAACAAATTACCTTCCTTCATATATAGATTGGTCTTACAAAATTGGAAGGACCTAGAAATTAGGTCTACTAAATAGGCACCCCTTTTGAAAGACCCAATTCTGCACGAGAATCAGGCCATTGAAAAGGGAGAATAAGACTTCATAACACATGTTAACTGGAGATGCCATAAAGACTAAAATGCTGCACTTGACAGCATGTGCTTGCCAAGCTATTGGTTGTGTTTGAGAATTTGAATATACAGGCTTTGTAATCAGACTTTAGGTGGTATTAAAATTTTCTCCCTAATTATAAATGGGATAGATTTTTTTATTTACCTTAGTTTGCTTATAAGTATGGTAGTTTTGGTCATTCGTAAATGTTTTAAGTTACTTGTATAAATTATGGAATAAACATGTTTAACTAAAATTTCGAAATTCCTTTTTAACTTTATAAAAAAATTAATAATTTATTTAGAGGGTCTAATTAATTAATTTTCTAAATGTTTACAAAATTTTACCTCCAAAGTAATATAAAGAAACGCTTCTTTTGAACTGCTCAATGTCATTTTTGTAAAAAACTAAGTGACTCCCCATGAACAAAAAGCAACTCATTGTTTAGCAGCACAAATTTCTTATTTTCTTGGACATATAATATCCACTGTAAAAGAAGCCTACACGAAATTCTGTCTGCTCTCACATATCTTAATTTTTATGTACACCAAGGTGATTAAATATATATACTATACTAATTAATACTCGCTAGGCATGTTTTGTAATTTATTTGGCACCTTGGCCTGCCCAGAGGGAATTCCATGTGTTGAATCTTTCGAAATTGAAGTTCCACTTGGTGCACAACCATGCACCAAAATTATTTGATGAGAGTTCAATTATTGCATAGGTAGAGATCATGCTCTGGCTTCAGGAATTACCTCATCTACGGTATTCATCCCCAAATGAACCACCTCATTTAAGCTATTCATCCCAAAGGGACTACCTCAAATACTGTATTCGTCCCAATGGAACTACCTCAGATATG
>Ga0116227_10002785_pt1 | contig 39421 bp, 33 predicted proteins | sample S1TSphgellanicum_FD_89693 | JGI IMG/M metagenome (GOLD analysis project Ga0116227, IMG submission 89693) | Host-associated microbial communities from peat moss isolated from Minnesota, USA - S1T2_Fb - Sphagnum magellanicum MG | ecosystem: Host-associated > Plants > Peat moss > Unclassified...
AAAAAAAAAAAAAAAAAAAAAAAAAAAAAAAAAAAAAAAAAAAAAAAAAAAAAAAAAAAAACCTATGGGGAAAAATTTTAACCATCAAATCCAACATTTTCATTGGCCATAACATTTTTTTACACATCTTTACACAAGCCTATTCATCACCCTCTTGTATATTAGTAAACTAGTCAAATTTTTGCACCGTGATTCCAAAATAAAATAAAAAATAAAAAATTAATTAAAAAAAAAAAACCCCATAGTGTAATTCAATTCACTTCCGATACCATAGAATGGTCAAGCCTTGGATATTATGTTGGGTAAAGCGATAGACAAGGTCTTTAGGCACGAACTAGGTGACCGCCCAACATAAGGGACAAAGTGAGGCCATTTCGTTGGGTAAAGTGCTAGACAAGCTCTTTAGGGCAAGCTAGGTGACACACTCAACTTAAGGGACAAAGTGAAGCCATTCCATGACATTAAACCCTAAAAATTATAAAAAAATTACATTAAAAAATTTATTAAGGCCATTTAGTTCCCATTGTGAATTATTGCAAAGTTTACATGCTTCAAGCTACAATCATACAAGGAGGTTTGGATAATATTGATTTCAGCTTTGATTTTGTGTGCTAGGGAAAATTGATTGCAACAAGGGTAGTTGAATTATTGGGTGAAGGTTATTATTTTATTTTATTTTAAATTTTTTTATAATGTTAGCTAAAGTGGCGATCATCCATAAGAGGATCTAGCCAAGATTTGGCTATAGAAAAATATGAAATTAAAATTTCAAAAAAAAATCCTTCTATATTTCTGGCTACCTACTGGAATTTAGAATAGAATCTGGCGATTTATTTTTTTGGGGAAATATGGTGAATAAATAGCCAAGAAAATACTAAATCTTGAAAAACACTGCTGGGGGCTTTAGGCAATCCTCTTGGGAAAAAAAATTAGACAAATTTGGCTATATAGGTATCAAAAATGAAAAACCTTTTTAAAATTAAAATTAAATCCTTCTATGTTCTTGGCTACCTGCTAAAACTTATTGTACAAAGACTGGCAAATTTGGAATTTTTTTTCATTTCAAAAATTTGGGCCCACTTACTTACCTACCTACCTACCTACCTACTATATTGCGTCCCATAGACTAACCATGAACTAAACCCACTGACCCCAAAAGAAACTTGATGAGACTTGATGTTGGTGTCACAAAATGTGAGTTTGTATACAATGACTCAAGCTAAAGCTTTTGATGATAACCTAAGGTTAACCTAACCCCGAATGTAGATATTGAAATAGGTGCCCAAAGGCACATTCTAATACTTGCCCTAAAAATTTATCAACCCCCTATAAAAGGGACTTAAAAAATGCATAGTGTGCAAAAATCATGTACTTTTATTTATTTATAATAAAATTTAATTACAAATGGTAGAATGGAAAAATAAGCACAATACCCATATTGTTTGCAACAATATTGATTGTAAATGGAAAAATTGTCTAAGGCAATGTAATACCTTCGCTTATTTGCAATTTGTAATAAGATTCAGCATAATGTTTTTGGAATGCAATATCTTCAAGTTTTTCTACCAGCTTTAATGTGACATAACAAGGGTTAGCCAAATTTTTGTGTGTGAAATTTCACTCAAATATGAGAACAATTTGGGACTACAACCCTTACAAAGCTATTTTGGAATTTAAAAAAATATCATGAAAAAATAGGGTTTTTGTATCGAGTTTAGAATGCCCATTCCTACAAGCCATCGAACAAAAACAAGGTTACAATTTTAAAAAAATTGCCCTACTTATCATGTAGCCAAATTTATCTAAATCTTTATATGGCTATTCTGGGTATTGTGCCAAAGGGGAAAAAAACCTTGGCATGGGTGTTTGCATTATTGTCTTTTTTTTTGTCATCTCTAATTTAACATGGCAAGGACATTTGTAATAGTGTCAATTTTCTACAAACATTGTATGAGAATTTGCAATACTGCATGTGTTGTGTAAACAATAAATATTCTTTAAATGGGATTGAAGATAATACTTGCATTGTTCCCCAAAAAAAACACTATTATGGCAATTAATTTTGGCTATGATCTTCACAACACTACTCACATTTGTCCTTCATACCATCATTTCCAAGGTTTTCAAAGTGGTGTCTTTTTAATTTTTTCCCCACCTAATCTAAACACACATAATTCATACATAATTTGAGTTTGCACCAAAAGGTAAAGAAAAATGCATATAAATCAAAAAATCAAAATCAAATTGTATGAAAATCCTAAAAACCCCAAAACCAATCCATCAAAATATGCAAAATAAATATGTAAAATGATACGTGGGGCATTGTATTTTAGCTCCATGGATTGAAAGCATAGTAAAATATACATATTTTTAAATTCGTAAATAAATGCATAATAATGAAAAAGTGTTTTTTTTTTGTCATTGAAGTGAAAACATTGAAATATAATGATTTAGCGATGAGTTTTTTTTTTTTTTTTGGTTGGCTGGACAAGGATGCTACAAAAATAATTTTGTTAATATATTTTATGTTGCTCACACCCCCATAGCACTAACTAAACCTACCTTTGTTTTTGCCCGTGCATTGTATGTAGTAATAAACAAATGTAGATTGAATCACCTTCTTTGCATGTTGATGTGTGAAAAGTTGATATCTCTTTGTCCCGATGTGAATCCTTTTTACATTTATTGTGTCTTAGCTTCTTGTTAGGGGCATGCTTGATTTGCACAATAAGGTAAAGAACAAAAAAATGGAAAAAAATCCTTGAAGAAAAATGGTAGACCTTTTCACTAACGAAAAATAAAACAAAGCAAAACTCCACACTCCAAGCTCTACACCACCTTGTAAACAACAACACAAAAAAAAGAAAAAAAAAATAGAAGACCACTTTTGCAAGAGACAAAAAAGAAAAGAAAAGAAAATAGAATGATAAACTAAACACCACCCAAGGCTCTACCAAGTTCTCTACCAAGGTTTGTGGAATCAAACTAGTGGGTCATCAAAAAGGAGAGACCATGCGAAATATGGACACCCTTTTCACAAACAAGACATAAACTTTTCTCTCAAAACCCAATGATGCACATAGAAGGCCAAAAAAGCTTTGTAGGTTAGGACTTTGGCCATAGCTTACAAATTGATTGTTGGAATGTTTCAAGTGCTTTTCATGATTGAATAGTTTTTGGGAGTAAGATCTTCCTATGTTTAAGTGGGCTCTTCCATATCTTCTTAGTCACCACTACCCAAGGTATAGCTATTCTTGAGCTATGAAGATATATTATGGAGAGATGGTGGTGGATATTGTTATCCCTTTAGCTCTAGGTACTAAGTCTCTTTACCAAGTAAAGTACCCTCAATCTTGTTAGATATGTTTGCTTTTGTGAACTAGTTTGAAAGTTGTAAAAATCCAATTGAAATGTATGACATAATTTGTGTAGCATGCCCGTGATTGAATTGAAACTTTCTCTATTCAAATCTTTACGCCAAACTCAAAATCCAAATGTTTTAAAAGAGTTGACTACGGAACTAACTCGTAATTCAAGGTCGGTGCTATTAAATAGCATTCTTTAAAACTCGAGGTTCTTAGGAGATAGAAAACCGTGCAACATGGGTGAAGTCCAAAGCTTAGAGGACATTCCAAAACATTTAGGCTAGATTTGGCTATCACCTCATTCCCAAGTGCTTTGTTTTGAGAATTCATCGACCTTGGGCTTTAACTTACACAAAATCTTTTCTTTCCAAACATTATCACGAAGCAAAAAAAAAGAAAGTTAAGTAACCTAAATTACTTAATTCAATATTAGCTATATTAAAAAATAACATGCAAAACTATGTGTTAGTTGTAGCTTTATATTGGAGGGTGAGATATACATTTAAATTAGGATTTGCCAAATTGTCAATTCTAAAGCCAATAGGTATTCTTTTTTTACATTTGGCAAAAAAATTCTAAATGCGAGAGTTAGAATAGCTTTTGTTTAAAATACATATAAGTGCAAGGAATATTACTCTAGGAATTTGGGATTAGGGTTTTAGAGTTTTTTCCACATTCTAAGAGGTTATGTGAGGGGCCAAGAGTACCAACTATTGAGGAATTTTGTGTGGTGGGTATTTGATTTGATTTTTTGATAACCTTGGGCTCCGGCCTTTGGAAAAGAAGTGGAATAAAAACCCTCAAAGAATTGGCGGGTGTCACAAAATAACTAACCGGCAATTTTATAAACGACATTTGACCGATTCTTACATTTTTGAGAACCACGGATAAATAAATAAGATGAGCAATCAAGACTAGATCAAAGACTTTTGGTTAACAACTAACTTAGGGCACTTGGTGGTATACCCAACCATAATTAGTTCAACGATTGGGTTAGATCCCCTGAGTTAGGTTAGATACACCGAGCGAGAGTGGCGGGTGTTTTGTGTTGTTGAAGAGTGCGGGACAACAATGCGATCTTGAATAGCATCCTTATTTGTACTAAGTTACTACATGAGTTCCGACATTCATATGCGTTCACCAAAATATGTTGATTGCTCATAATTGCAATTTGTTGCAAGTGTTGTGTGTGTGTGGCAAGGCCTCATTCTATGAGGTAGGTACCTCATTTGATTTGGGACCCATGTTTTGAAACCCTAATGTATAGTTATCGTATTACCCTAATTTTAATATTTAGTTTAAAAATACCATAGTTTGATTTTGGACCCATATTTTAAAACCCAATTGTATAATTATCATAGTATCCACAAAAATTGATTTAAAAATAAAAAAATTTGATTTTGATCTTGGACCCATGTTTTAAAACCCAAATGTATAATTATCATACTATTCACAAAATTTTATTTAAAAATAAAAAAATTTGATTTTGATCTTGGACCTATGTTTTAAAACCCAAATGTATAATTATCATAGTATCCATAATTAAAAAAAAAAATACTGTAATTTGATTTTGATTTTGGACCCATGTTAGGCGGTCTATGACTTAAGTTTGGTTTTTTTTTGGGGTCATGTTGAGATCTCCCAACTCACAATAATGCTTCACACTTGCAATTGTTGGAAAGCCCTTGATGAGTGGAATTTCATGGAGATTATTTTGCAATTTGAAATTTCAAGTTTGGAAAATATTGAAAATTGAGTAATTTTTTGTTGTTAAAAGTTAATTTAAAAATATAAGGAATTAAACCCCCCCCCCCCCTTTGATCCGTAAACTAGGTCTCGATGTTGTGAGGTGCAATGGGTGTAAATTTTCTCTCGCACATTTACACTCAAATGAATTAATTGTGCAACGGGCATCTGTGTAATAACACATTGAGTGCGTCACTCTTAAGTTTGAGAATGATCCCGTCATTGGTGTATTTATGCGATTACAAAAGGTGCGACTTGCGTCACTCACTCTAAGCTTGAAACGATCGAGTAAATAAATTCCTGCATATGAAACCAGATACTGCGGACAGTTCCGACAACTGACCGACAAGTTCTTTGCCATAATGCTTTGAGCCCCCTTCCATAATGTTAACGGCTAGTTTGAACCGCAGGTTAGCATCGGTTGAGTCAGAGCAATTAGTTTCAAAAAGCTCTCTAGTTATATCATGTATCTTGGATGGTGGACGCTCACTCCCCTCCACACACGTAACAAACGGTATTAGCCGGAACAACGTGAAGCTGAGGCTCTTATATTCAATTTGCCTGGCCTTTGCCCTGGAGCAATGAGTCGGCTCTCTCTCTCTCTCGCTCAAATAATTGTGAAATTAATCCGCAACACATAGCACGAGTAATGTGCGAACCCCCCCTTCCCCTGTTCAAATTTTTTTGTTAAAAGCTCGGTTTAACTTTTACGGTTTTTAACATCTTGAAGAACACATTGGGAACTTGGGGGGACACATTGGGAACTTGGGGAACACATTGGCACAAATTGTTCTGATCATTCCATAAGACTATATATATATATATATATGTAGCCAAATTTTTGGCTACAAAGGAAATATGAAGTTAAAATCCCTTCAATGTTTTGGCTATACGTTTGAAACCCGAGGTAGTAGAGAGTGTTGGAAATTAGGGCCCAAATTTTTAGGTTTTGGCCCCTAAATTTAACAATCATAAACCCTAAAAAAAATTTTGTCACGCAATTTTCAAAAAGAGTAATGCTCAATAATTACAAAAATTTGGCGAAAAAAAGAAAAAAGGCCGGAAGGTAACCATTTTATGTAATATTGTTTTATACCACAATAAATTACCAAATACTCTAACCCTGGTTTAAAAATAATGCGTCTAGTTAGAGTCACAGAGGTTTGATGAGCAGACCAATCAATTTATTTCTGCTGTTAAAAACTTAAAAAAAAGACCTTTTACACAAAAAAAAGATTAATAAATTAAATTAAATGAATACACCAAAAGCAGGAGGTGAAAAAGGCTGGAATGTTCTGCCAAAGCACTTTTTCTGTGTTTTTTATTATTTATTAACCCAGACCTAATAAAAGAAATTGGGCAGAATGATGAGAGAGTCCAATTAATAATTTAAAAATAAAAAAGTAATAATAAAATTAGTAACAATAAGCTATTTAAGCAATAACAAGCAATTTAATAATAAAAAGTTAAAGCAATAATAGGCAATAATAAAATAGCAGTAATATTCAATTTAATAATAAAACAAAAAATAAAACCAGAAAATAAAACCAGAAAAAAGGGGAGTAATAAATTTCAACTGACGACTTTTTTTCTTTTTTTTTTTTTGTGACCGTTCCGAAATTTCAAATTTGTGTACGGCGTGGTCACCCCAACGGATAGGACCCAGTCTCGCACGGCACCTGGACCAGATGCCATTCTCAGATGCTGGCCTGTCGGATGGGACCATCCCCCTCGTCTTGGGACCCGGGTCTTGGCCCGTTCGCTTGCGGCGCAGGGAAGAAGACGCGACCGTCGCTCGCTTGTCGAACGCAGTTGGTCTTGTCGCTCGTAGCAGACTCTCGTTGGCACAGCGGCTTCGTCCTCTCGGGATTTCGCTGCAACAATTCTGCTGTCCCTGGTGGTGCTGTTGTTGCTGTTGCTGTTCTGGTATGTCAAAAATATCGCTACTGCTGCTTCATTGTCTTATTTTTTCGCACTTTTGTTTTTGGTCCTTTGTGTGAGAAGCTTTTCGTTGTGCAGTGAGACAGAGTCCAGGCACTTTGATAGACAAGATAAGATCTCTGTCTCTCTCTCTTTGTGTACAAAATTCGAACCGGAATGCACAAGAATTTTGTCGAGCTTCTTCGGTTTTTCTGAAAGATCTGAGGGTACAATTTGCAACGCTGAGAGAGAGAGAGAGAGATTCTCCAGCGCAGTTGCTGAATCGTGGACCTCTAATTCGCGTAGCAACGCTCGAGAGGATATCGTCATATCGCTGTGTACTGTAGGACATAAACAGGTTGTTTGTGCCTTGTGTACTTGCTTTAGGAGCAAAGGCACGGACGCAGTAGGATTGTTGGCAGGGTGCTTCGTTGCTGAAATCTCTACTATTTTGTGCTTTACTTGCTTGCGAGAAGATTGCGTTATGAATGTTGCGACTTGTTACAGAGGATTGAGAGGCTCCGGAGAGGCTCATTACTTGCATTCTGTCAGTAAACTCGGTTGCTTTTTTCCGTGCCAGTTCATGATCACCTCGAGTGTCTCCAATTAGATTTTCGAGGCGTGCTTTGTTCGGTGTTTTTCCATTGCCAATGCCAAGAGAGTCTCTGCCTTCGGATGTTCTTTTATTGGCCTACTTCTAGCAACATCTCTGCTTGCTTCTTCAGTACCCAGGTATCGAGAGGAAGTGTTATTGGCGTGCTTTGTGGTGTCGCACCTCGCTCGCTGTCCTACCTCGTTGACGTCGGTGAGGATTGTTGCATAGTGAAGAAGAAGAAGACGAACAAGAAGTGATGCATGACTTACGGGATACTTCGCTCACAAGGTCAGAAAACGGTCGTTCCTCCGACTGCTTGTCGTTCCAAGGCTCCAATGCCAATGGCATTGGAGCATCTGTTCCGGACGAGGATACTAGCTCCTTCCATTACCCTGACAGGAGCACATCCAACCGTGAGAAGATGAAGAGTCATCGTCCCTGGGCAAAAGACAGGGATGCACAACACCCGCATTCCTCAAAGAATCGGAGTATTGCGTCGGGTGCTTCTCTCAGCGACACACATATGGCTTCCAGGAGGGCAGAACAAGCAGGTACCGAGGACATAACCATGACCGTCACCTGGAATCTGGCAGGATTCATTGCCATCTTGAGAGTTCAGGTTGAGAATACTGCAGAGGTGTCCTCTATGCGACAAACCATCTCGGAGTGAATGTGGTTCCTGATTTGGTCATGCCGGAGGTTCTGATATAAGTCTTTTATGCTTCTTTCTGGGTGTTCTCAGCAAACAGGAGGATGCTAGCAGCTATGTGGTTGCAAGAAATTGTCGGAGTCACATCTCTTTCCAATGAACCCTCTGAAGAAGAATTGCGGCTGTGCTTACGGAATGGGCTTGTCCTCTGCAATGCTATCAACAAAGTCCAGCCTGGTGCTGTACCCAAGGTCTGAATTTTTCTCTTCCCTCTGCTCAGAAATGCAGCTTGGTGACCAACTTTGAGCAATTTTATTCCAGACCTGAAAGCCACTTTGAAATCTCCATTAGCGACCGTGACCTACTTGTTAGAAAATTTCATTGTTCATACTTGCATTTTGTGCAGGTTGTTGAGATTCCACCCCTTTCAAACCATCTCGATGGGGCTCAGTCTGCCTACCAGTATTTTGAGAATGTGAGAAACTTTTTGGTGGCAGTGGAAGAGATGGGCTTGCCTTCCTTTGAAGCTTCTGATCTCGAGCAGGTACAAAGTGGCATGATTTCCTGCCTCATTCGTCATTTTAGTCTAAGTCATGCACTTATGGCATTGCTAATCAGTATTGCAATTAGGACAAGCTTCCAACTTGATGACCAGTGCAAGAAATTTTGCAGGGAATCTTTTCAGCTGACTATGCAGACTTGTTAATCAACTTTGTGTGTGTCATCAGGTTTCGTTATGTCCAAGCTCATCTGCAAAGCTTGTTGACTGTATATTGGCATTGAAGGCATATCATGAATGGAAGCAAGGAGGGGCAGTGGGTTTCTGGAGGTTGAAGTCCCCTAATCATCTAACGGGTTATGTGCCAAACTCTGGCAAGTGTGTCACTCAACACAAGAGTATGAACTCCATGTGTAACCAAGCAAGAAGAAAGTGGGGTCATCCAGATCTTGAATACTTGGGTGACAGAGACATATTGTCTTCTCCTGACCTATCAGCGAATCCCCTAATCTTTGATAGGGACAGCAGAGCCTCATTGGAAGGCATGTTGTACAATTCACAATTTGACCAGAATGGACGTGGAAATGGAGATGCAGATGAGGCCCTTTCTGACATGCACATGTCAGGTAGTGATTTTAATTTTTCTAACTGACATAAATTTACTTTCACAACTGGATAAGGTAATGAAGGGTGCACAGTTCCACTTGCCAGAAAAGAGGTCTTAATATGTCTATGTCCACAGACTCACACTGCATGGACCTGAAACAGCACCTTTTGTCCAAATTCTAGATCTCCACTCTGGAAAGCTTGGTTGAAAACTTATAGTTTGAGAGGGTCCAAATGTGTTCTTTGAAGGCAGAAGTGACATTCATTGTTTGGATGTCTGGGAGAGATCATCTGTCAAGACGGGAAGCATGACTGGTTATACAAAAACCCTCAGTGACCATTCATGCTTGCCAAGTCAAATGATTATGAATAGCAACATCTTTAGATTTCAAATTGTATATCCAAGCAGCCAGTTTGGGTGTCTGGTTGGTATTTATGGGTGTCATCACTTTCAGGCGACCTGCTCCCTTTTACTTTTCTTCAATGCAGATTCTGACTCCAGTCTGAAGTTGGTGTTTATGCATTCAAGTCCATGTGTCTGTCTTGGATGGGTTCAATGTTTTTCAATGGGTATGATACTAGGATCCCAATTCAAGGCTTCCAGGTTTAGTTGGGAGATGAGTCAGGGAATGTCAAGCACAATTACTCCTAACTGCATTGTGTGAATCCATTTGTTCTTTGCAGACTCCACTTCAGCCTGGCTCCAACACATTGGCCATAAGTTCCGCGAGGTCCTTCAAGTTAAGATGAGGCAGATGCAAGATATGCCAACCTCCACAGATGCAGGAATATCAGTCTCTGTAGATGTAAGTGCACATTAGGCATGTGGTTGGCTCAGGGATGCAATCCTCTCTTCAGCAGTTTGAATGTGAGCAAGAGAAGGTCCTGTTGGAAATTGTTGATTGTTTTCTGAAAACTGTTCAGTTTGTGCTGGGAAGGCCAAGGGGGTAAGGGAACATGGTTTTGGGACCCTGAATTTGTTCACACAGTAGTCAACACTTTTCTTGCCAACTAAACTCTTCATGATTTGGTGATACAGAATGCTTATTTCCACTCTCTTTCAAGCTTCATCAGTGCTATTCTGGGTGACAAACCTGCCGAGGAAGTTCCAATGGTGAGTTTGAGAGCCACTGTTCATGCTTGCATTCATCAGACAGATGGAGTCATCTACATGCTTGGTTGTATGTGTCTATGAAGCCAGAATGCATCAACATTATTATTCATGCTGCATCAGTGTGTGCAGTTAGTGGAGTTTCTTCTGCGTAAAGTAATTGAGGAGTTTGAGTACCATCTGCTCGCTCAGAGGAAGCAAGTCACTGAAGTAAGTACTGTAGACCTGATCAAATTTAGGATACACACGTTTTGGGAACTGTAAAGTCTTGCTCACCCCTTGCACCAGGGGTCATAAGTAACTAAGACTGTGGCTCTGTCCCCTATCTGTAGAAGCCCAGTGATGAAATCTGTACAACCACATGTGAAACATGCTGCTAATATATAGAATAAGAAAATTTTATAGGGAAACCAATGTGTAAGCTGTCATAGGACACAGTACTGATGTAATTCTGATTGGAGAACTTTTATGCATTGTGCATTGAAGATGGGGAAGAAGCTGATGGAAGAGGAGAAGAGAGTGAATGAGGAGGAGGCGGACAGGTTGTTGAAGGAAAGTCATGAGCCAGACTATATGAAGCACCCAGATGAGGAAGAATTGCTCGCACTGGAGAAGCAGAAAAGAGAGTTAGAGGTGGAATCCAAACATAGGATTTGTACACTTGAACTGCAGCTGCAAGATGCACAGAGAAAGACGCATGAAATAGAAATGAACTCGGCCAGTCTAGAGACAAAGTATCAAATGTTTCTGTTCCATCAGGCTGAGGAATACAAGGTAGTTGTTCTGAATCCTGGATCTGATTCCTGTTACACTGGCAGTGATTTGTTAACCTCTACGTGAAACATGTTTTGGCTGAATCTCCTTTTACATTCCTCCAAGTTGTCCTTCTAGACTGCAACAACTGCAGATTTACACTAATGTGTATGCAATCCCATGTTGTGATGGATGGAAGTATACTGATATATGAACAACTGCATCTTCCTTTCTGTGGCAGAACCTTAGGTCAGCTCAGCATGGTGCCAAGGAGGAGGTAGTGAGGATGCAAATGGAATGGAAATGTCAGTTATCTAGTCTTGGTAAGACTCACTACTAATTTCAGTTGAGATTCAAGTTTGATTTTGTATGAGTTTGTGTGGGCTAACAAGTTTTGACTTTTTGTAGAGAAGGAGCTCCAAGCCATGGCAAGAGCTGCATCAGGGTATCATAAGGTGCTTGCAGAGAATCGTGCACTTTATAATGAAGTGCAAGATTTAAAAGGTGTGTCCACATGACAAGATTTAGTTCAAGGTGTGCTTAGGTTGGTTTCTATTCAAACATTCCACACGAACCTTCAAGACAACATGAGTGTTAGGATTGCTTTGCTGTAAGAACTCCACAAAGTCTGACAATCTGCTTGTTCTGATGTGTGAATTTCAGGTAATATTAGGGTATACTGCCGTGTGAGACCATTTCTCTCTGATGAACCTGGAAGGCCAACAACTGTTGACTATATTGGAGAGAATGGAGAAATTGTTTTGGTGAATCCCAGCCAACAGGGAGGGAAGGACTCCCGGAAGGCATTTGCATTTAACAAGGTCTTCGGCACAATGGCTTCACAAGGTACAGCAGCATTTTCCATGGTCCTAGTAGTTCTGAAAGTGAAGAAGGAATTCAAGCCAGCAAGCTGACTATGAACTTGTCATCACAGATATAGCCTGGCAGTTTTAGGGATGTAAAAATTACTTCATGGCAGTGTTGTAATAACATTTTTTCTCTTTCCTTGCAGAGGAAGTCTTCATGGACACACAACCTTTGATTCGTTCTGTCTTGGATGGGTATAATGTCTGCATCTTTGCTTATGGGCAGACAGGCTCAGGCAAAACCTTTACCATGGTAAGTGGTTGGGTAGAACTACATTATACACATTTTGGTAGAGGTGCACAAGCAAATAGAGTCTAATTGTTGAGAACAGAGTTCTTGTTCATGGCACTTGATGTGACTATTGCATGAAACCTCTTGTTGATGAGATAGAGGGTTTGTTATCAGCACAATGGTTAATTGCAGTTGGTAGGAACAGTCTTTAACGCTATAGCATTCAGGGGGAATATTGAGTTTTGATCGAAGATTTTGAGATCTTATTGACACAGTGCTTGAGAACCCATCTTTGAACAGCTTCCTCATACACTTGGAGAGTGTTTGGAGGATAATTGATTACTTGCTGACAATATTCATGTCATTTTTGGCTGAAGCTTATGTTTTGTGTGAAATCATACAGAATGGGCCAAATAATATGACTCCATTCAATTGGGGAGTAAACTACAGGGCGCTGCATGATCTATTTCACCTGACACAAAGCCGGCTTGATGTTTTCCACTATGAAATTGGGGTGCAAATGCTTGAGATCTACAATGAGCAAGTCCGTGACCTTCTTAACACTGATGGTGTTCAGAGAAAATATCCTTTTAACATCTTCCTGGTTCTTACACAAATGATTAGTGGTTAGCTTGATCCCATGTAAGAGATATGTTCTACCCAATGCACTTACCTTGGTGTTTAGGATTGTGGAGGGTTAGTCATGGATTGTGCGAACACTAGTTTGAGATTGACAATGCAGCAGGCATGGAATTTTATGTGGATCCTTGACCTTTGGTATGTTGGAGATTCGGAACAGCTCACAGCTAAATGGGTCCAATGTGCCTGATGCTAGTATGGTGACAGTCAGATCAACAGAAGATGTTTTGGAGTTGATGAAAGTTGGCCAGAAGAACAGGGCTGTTGGTGCAACAGCTCTAAATGACCGCAGTAGCAGATCTCACAGGTATATACTTCACTGGATCTGTTAAATACATAAGAGTGCACCCCTGTAGGAGTGGAGTTCAGCAAACATTTCCAAGTGGAGAAAATTATCAGCATAATCCTGTATTTGGTTTTTTTGCAGCATCTTGACAATACATATTCAAGGAACAGACTTGGACTCAGGAACCACTCTCCGGGGCTCCCTTCACTTGGTTGACCTTGCTGGGAGTGAACGAGTTGACAAGTCTGAGGCCACTGGAGATAGGCTTAAAGAAGCTCAGCATATCAACAAATCGCTTTCAGCTCTTGGTGATGTCATTGCAGCACTTGCCCAGAAGAGTGGTCATGTGCCTTACCGGAATAGCAAACTCACTCAACTGTTGCAAGATTCTCTAGGTGTGTTTGAAGCTATATTTGAAACTTTGGTTTGACTAAGTTCCTGATTCCATTGTTCATGCACAAGTTGGATGGCTAACTTTCTAAATCTGGAATCATGATGAGCAGTGGCTTCGTTTTGGACAGGTGGGCAAGCAAAGACTCTTATGTTCGTACATGTAAGCCCGGACATAGAGTCTTTTGGAGAGACTGTTAGCACTCTGAAATTCGCAGAGAGAGTGTCATCAGTGGAGCTGGGGGCTGCTCGCAGTAATAAGGAGAGTGGGGAGGTTCTAAATCTGAGAGCTCAGGTATATCTTATCCTCATAGCAGTCACTTTGAGCAAGGATACATCTTATGGATAGTATAGGTCACAGAAAATGGATGGATTGATGGGAAATAGTTGCTTCATATCGGTATGTCTTTTTGAGTACCTTGATTTGATTGTACAGGTTGCTCAGCTCAGAGATGCAGCCTCAAAGAAAGATGCAGAAATTGAACGCCTTCAGGCTCTAAAAGATCGAGGAACACCAGGAGAAAGCAATTTGGGAAATGATAAGTTCAAGTTTAAGCCATTTAGTGCTAGTCCACATGGCCGCCGCATGAGCACAGAACCAGCTGTTCAAAGGAACCACAAATTGACAATGGATACTGGGGGTGTTGTTAGTGAGGTATGTTCAGTGGCTGGAACCTGGACATGTGGTTATGGGTTGGTAACCTTCTACTTTCTTGGAGGTATCTGTTGGAGTTTAGAGTTCCACATAAAGTAAACTATGTCATGTCCATAACTATTCAAAAGTTGCCCCAAGCTAGATGTGCATTGTGCTGCTCATGTAAAAATATGTCTCACTGCAGGTTCGCCGATCTATGAATAAGTTACCAGGGCTACCAAAATGGTCTCGTTTCCTGGTACCAAACACAAGACATGATTCTGAGGATGCTATGGAGCATTCTATATCTCCATCTGTATGCTCACCTGTTCAATCTCGGACAGAGCGCAAACTTTCATTTGAAGGATCTGAAGAACTGGCTAATGTTATGAATGACAAAAAGCTATTGAAGATGCGCAAAAGTACCCATCACTTGCGACAGAGTATTTCATCACTTGAAACTCACAAGGCTGTCCTAGCCTTGAAAGAGACAAGCCAGCAGCAGGAAGAGCTACATTCAAATCACAGAGAGATCACCATGCCTGATACAAAGTGTGTTAGTGAGCATACAGCACCACAGATGGCTCACGTGGAATCCATTGCAAAGGACTGGCATGACAGATGTCAAACTGGTGGAAATAAGAGTGTGTTAGCATCTGAAGGGGATGAGAAGCTTGCTAGGCATTCTGGTTCTACAAAAATACAGCATGATGCAGCAAATTCAGGAGGCTCGCATGAGAGGACAAATCGCCTCAAGCCACCATCAAATGGTGTGTTTAGTAGTCAGCAGGTCAGCAATGGGGACCTTGATCATTTGACCGAGGAGCTGACTACTGATGGGCAGAAGAACTGTGGAGTGTTTAGCAACACAAGTTTGTACATATCGAATGGTGATGTTCTGGGTGAGCATTTGGAAAACAATGGCATGCTTGAACTACCGGACAACTATCAGGATGATGGTGGAATCTTACTCTCAGAAAGTAATCTCTCTGTGGAAATTGACCTCTCATTAAAAGTGGACCAAAACAAGAGACTTTACTCAAGCTTGGGACAGCCTCGACATGAAAGAAAGTGAGTCTTTTTCCGTGACTACATTGGGGGCTGGAGCTAAAAGGATACTGAAATTGCTTTCCATTTTCTGACTTTTTTCTAAGGATGTTCAATTCATGCCTTTTCATACTTGGTTGTGCAGAGCACTCTTTGAAACACAGATTCCTTGTCCTCCAGTAAAGAAGTCTTTGAAAATATCACCTATCAGGAGTCTTCGCAGATCAATAGGAGGGCCACTGCAGGCTCATCCACGGAGGTACACAGATGTGGCCAGTGTTGCATCCACTGACAAGAAGCCTATTGCAAAGGGAAAGATCTCAAGCAGAGGAAATTCTGTACCAGAAGATGAACTTCATGGTAGGGTTCATTTCCTGAATTTGCAGGTCTACTTGCAAAGAAAGCAATCAGTTCTGAGTCATGTCTGCCTGCTTTCCTCCCATATCTTCCAAATTAAATTGTCTTTGAGTTTAAAAAAGGTTTAAAAGGTTAAGATTGTTGTGACTGAACATCTTTTGGTGGTGGGAAAATTGCAGTGTTGCAGGAGAATGTTCTTTGAAAACAACAGTCCATGAGCCTTGCGCAACAACATATTAGTTGCTAAATAAGCCAGGGTACAGTTTCTCCTACTTTCCCATTTTCAAAGTGTCACCTGTATCATGAACCTAATCCAGCTATTTCTAATGAACCTTTTTCACCTCCAGCCCTCAACGAGGAAAATATTTTTCCACAATTCTTCTTACTTACTCTTTCCTATTCATCTAGCATTCTGCAGAATGCCTTAGCTGATTACAGTTGTTGACCTGTTTATTGCAAGATCCTGGGTTTGAAACAGTTCCATCCACACGGAAGCAATCAAAGACAATCGATTGTGAGTGTGGTCATTGTAGTGATTGATAGAACTGTCAAGGGTAAATGGACTCTCATTCTGAGTGGTAAGTTGTGCTTACCATAGAAGAGAGATGCCCTTTAGAGGCAGTAACTAAGCGACTATTGACATAAGCTTCCTTGCATGTATTTATCTCATGAATGGATCATATTACACATGTTTTGTGACATGTTTCTTGTGTGACTTGAAATCACCATCAAAGCATGTAACGCCTTTTTCCATTTTCCTCTTTTTCCCTAATATTTTCTCATCTTATTCATATGCTGTGGTGTTATCTAGGATGATCAGAAGTGGATTGCAAGCCACAATCTGAAATGATGGAAAAGCTCATGATGTTTGTGCATGGTGCTAAGATGCTACAGAATTCTTGTAACATGGCTTCAAACAGGTGTGGCATGAGCAAAAAAGGTTGCAAGACACTTTTAATTGTTGCTGAACCTGAAAGGTGTTGTCATCAACTGCAACTAAAACCCTAAACCTCTGGGCTTCTAAGAGAAAAAGATGTTATAAAGGGGGTACCAAAATGCTACAGACTATATAAGCTATATTTCGAAAGGCACAATAAGATTATCCGTAAAGTCAGGCGATTGGCCAGTTTGGGCATAGTAGGGCATCAAATGCATAACTGGGAATGGAATTTTACTACGCAAAATAACTGGGATCCAAACTAGTTTTTCCACCAATTTTGGTGGTAAACTTGAGTTTCATTCCCTTCACCCTTTTTAATGACCGCCTCCACTGGTACTACATATATTTTCACTGCTCCTACCTGTTCAACTACTATAATTAGTCTCGAACCTTGTGCATTAAATGCTGAGGTTTAGGGTTTAGATCCTAAAACCCTACAGTTACAAACTTGATAGTAACTTTTGAAATCGACAAGTAAATGTTGATACACCCACCGTATCAGTGTGAAAAAGGAAAATCATTCAGCATTAAATGAAGCATTATGGATGAAAATTTGGGGGAAAATGGATGAATAAACCTGGACAGAGGTATCAACCAAGGTTTCATTCTGGATGGAGGACGAGTCATATGAAGCCCCTTTGGATGAAATACGAGTACCAGGAACAGATGGAACTATGTATGTATGCCAGGGAAAGAAGCTGGGCGGTTGTCAAACTTTGTTAATAACCGCCATTTTCGGGGCTTTGAAAAATCAGAATCAAAGAACCACCAGGTCTCGTGAAAGCAATTCCGGTTCCTCGGCGGGTTTCAGAAAGGTGAGAGCCGTGGTTATATGTAATAGATCCGGGTATTTGATGGGTTGGGAACCGCGGGGAGACGTCCTGTATAAACCGCCATGGTACCCGGAGGGGGTTTCTGCGGTTTCTCATATCCGCCCACCTCCGGAAAGAACCTCTGCTGTGCACAGTCGTGGTGGCGGTGGTGGTGTGACGAGCGTCCAGTGCCGTAGGACTGAAACCCTGGGGGCAACGTGCCTGGCGATCGCGACACAATCGGATGGGGGATCGATTCTTGCAGGTGGATTTTCTGGCTTGTATCTTGTCGCATCTTCTTCTCTTGTGTTCCTTTCTCCTATTTCTGTCGACTGTTTGATTTGGTTTTTCCTTGGGGTTTGTCTGCATGGCATCCTATGGTTTCGTTTCCATAGTGTATTCTATATCCGCATCTAGCTAGCGTTTCTGTTTTCATCTTGTTCTGTTCCTCAGCGATATGTCTCTAGCTGTTTTTTCGTGCCTTTGAAGCGGTTTCCGGATTTGTATTAGATCCTGATTTGAATATATGAAGTTCGGTCTTCTTGTTTCTCTCTGAATTGTCTTGGAACAATTCTGTTTAGGGTTTCAGAAGAAGAGAGAGCGCGTTCTTTTAGAAGGAAAGTAACATCCGGATTGGTGCGGAAGGAGGCACAGCATGATGATGGATGCTAATAAGCTTGCAAACAATTCCACAATTCATGGCAAGGTATGGGCTTCATTTCAGCATAGCTTCTCCCAGGTGCAGTTCCTGCTGGACCACAATCGTCTACTCATCAAGGAGATCAACCAGAACCATGAGTCCAAGTTCCCAGAGAGTCTCACCCGCAATGTGATGCTCATCCGAGAACTCAATGGCAACATCAATAAAGTGGTAGAACTGTATGCCAACCTCTCCTCTAACTTTGTATCAGCGTTTGAGGATCAGACTGAAGGTTTATCAGCTGTGAGAGCGGCAGTGAGGCAGCCGCCCTTTGAAAGCAGCACAGTTGGTGGTCAGGCTGGAGGCATGAAACGTCCTCCAATCTCTCCAGAAAAGCTCTTGAGAAAATAAGTCATCATCAGTTGCATCATGGTGAAATGGAAGAATATTTGTTCTCTGCCACAGCAATCACGATTGGTTCATGCAGTTTGTATGAGGCACACGCAAATGTCACTGATACCATGATGATGATTGCTATCAGTTTCCCATCAAGGGTAATAAGATGGATGCTCCATACACCATGCTTCTTTATGCTTGCAACTCTTTTATCTTCCAGAAGAACAATCTGACACTCAGCTCAACCCCCCCATTTCCACACAAAAATTTTCACCTTCTACTGAGTGGAAAAAAAGATTTCTCTTTAGATGTTCATAGATTGTTCTGTGTCCATTGTGCAAAGGATTTCCTCTTTGCTCTGAAGAGTGGCTCTCTTATCTTCTGTGGTTCACTGGAACTACTTTGGAATTGCAAGGAGCTGTGAATCTGCCATAATTTGGTCTGTAATTTGCTATTTTAGGGGGCAGTCTTATTTGAACTAGCAGGATCTGTTGTGTAGGATAGTGAGGAGAGTTGAGTTATCAGCCTTGTAACGCAAGGTTCAGTCTCTTGAGCTTCAATCTCTCGCCATTGATCAAGATGTTTGCTTTTGTACCATATCTGTCATGTATGAAAGTATGGCTTTTTAGTTTTCCTTCTTTTGCTAGGACTAATTTTTCATATTGTCTCTCTTGTACCAGACTGCTCTCTGGTCCTATGATGGGGTTGGATTTTCATGCTTATTTTCTTGCTCTGACTACTCTTTCTTAATTGCAACCACTTTTTTATCAACTTTCTTCTCTGTCTTTCCATCGACTTAGGTGCACCCAAGTTGACCATTTGGGGGAGGGGGGTTCTAGATCAACTAGGTCAATCATTATGTCAAGGTTTTTGAGCACAGATATATCTACTGATGAATGGTAAGTTTTTTGCATCTCGCTGCTAACTTGGTCTTCATGCAAATTTTCCAAACTGTATTTCTTGCTCCATTCTATTGAATTGATCAATGACAGTTTTATTTTGTAAATCACTTAGTTGAGATTCTACTAAAATGATGGAAATCCAAAAAAAACTTGATAACTATAGATTCATTAGAGGCAATCTCTTCCCTCCACAGGAAGTAGAAATGCTTTAAAGATACAAGCTTCGTTAAAATCCCTCTTTCTGTTCTAGGTATTGCTCAAGCTCCATTGTTGAATTTCACATTAAACACATTGCTGGAGCTCCATTGTTGAATTTCATGGTAAACCCAGATTGCATGTGCAGAATGTTAACTTATGTTGCCGGAGCTCCATTGTTGAATTTTCTGTCAAACATGGATTGCACATGCAGAACATGAACTCATGTATCATGGAGTTGAGAAAGTATGCACATTTTCTTGATATGGGATTAAAGGTGACAAGGGCAGTATGCCCATTTTCTTGATATGGGACTAAAGGTGACAAGGGCCATTGCGTTGAAGGAAGAGACAACAGCTTTTCAAAACTACATAGCAGGTGAAGTGCAAACCAGCTGATGCATCTTTTTGTCTAAAACAAGATGCATCAGCTTTGGCTTATCTTTGATATGCATTCTGTTGCTGCTTTTGAGTTAGGAATCAAGCTCTGGCATGCATCTCCTCAGTCATTGTTTGCTGGTTGGGTATGTCTTGTCACTCCACAATAGAAGTTTGCAATCCATTTCACCTTCATCAAGCCTGAAATCACTGAAATCACACTTCACTCAGTTTATCTAACCAGCAGCAACTTGGAGACTGGACTTAACTGGACCAAATCTTTCGCCTCACCAATTTCTCTTGTACGCATGCATGTGGATGTTTGAACTCCTGCTACTCCTGCTTCATTTTTTTGTACTTCAAGAAATCAGTGCGAGAAAGGAAGGAAAACAGAACCAACTCAGTGACAAAGAATGTTTCTTAATTTGTCCAACGATTGATGTTTGGGTGCTTGAGTAGTGCTACCTACTTGGCTTCAGTGTGAAAGGTCTATTTTTCTCTTTTGTTTTGATAATGCACCTCACTTTTCATTTGGTATTTTATTTTATTTCAAAACTTAAAAAAAGAAGTTAATAGATTTTACCTCACGTTCCAGTAGGTAGTCAACAAATGTAGAAGGATGCTTAAATGATTTCCCAATCATATTCCATTTAAAACCTGATGTAGAAACTAATGAGACATCTCCCTCCCTGCATCAAGAGACATCTCTAGTATGATAAAATACTGTGTTGCTCAACTTTTACTAAGTGATGTCAGTCACTTGGGACTAAAACACTCAATAACCTAATTTTTTCATTAGACATAAAGTTCCCTCCTTTCCCTCCTTCAACATGATTCTCACAAGGACTGACTTGGTCATGTTTTTCTAAAACATGCTCAGGAGTTTTGTGCTTAACTTGAAGCAAAAAAAGGACAATCTCAACACATGTCAAAGGTCAGCTGCAAAGATTGATAATTGGCTTTCAAACCTAAGCTGCCAAAAGATTGATACTTGGTTTCTCATCATTGACCCTGTTAACTTGAAACATAAAGCTAAAAGCAAGCAACAAAGAGAAAGGAAATCGTATGTTGACAGATGCAGAAAGTGAATCAAAAGTAACAAGAGAACCAAAGTTGAAGCATAGGTACTCTCAAATAGGAAGTGCTCTAAAAATCAAGATAAGGAGCCCTCAAAGAGTGAAAGAAAAACCATATATTGTGTAAGGAAGACACCATGAAATACAGAATTTACAACCCAGTCACAAGTGATGTGGATACATGTACAATGATGGAGTGTTACAAAGGGGGCTCCAAGAGACCCCTTCGCTGCAATGCCCTGCATGTCAGGCAATACCATTTCCCCTTGAATCGTGTCTCTGAGCTTAAGCCAACACACTGGTAATGAAACCACTCCCCTCCTTTACACTGTACCACAGCCCACCAGCCTGCTTGTTACTCAACATAGACTCTTATCAAGGGTGGTTGTCTAACAAACATACAATGAAGGAGCCCACACACCCCTCAAGATTGACAATGTCGACAGTGCCCTAGCCTCTAATTTTTTGAAAATACTTATGCAGTAACGAGCAAACTACTCAACAGACATTTCCCATGACAAATAATCAAAAATAGTGGAACCCTGACTCTTATGAGATCTGAACAAATACATGGCTTTGAAACCAACAAAAGCAAAAGAGAACAATGATTTATAGGCAGCCACATTGGTTGCATGAAGCATTCAAAAGCACTTACTTCCTCATTGTCGCATGCAATCATGTCCCCAAATGAGACCTGTACCACAAAATCCCATAGCGAGACAATTCAGTTCCCCCAATTCATGTCTGATGCTCCACTTACAAATAGTTGGACACAGTTAATTAGTTCAGTGTGAATGTCTTCATATTTTAACTGGAGGCTCTGGTTGACCTTGAAACTTGAAAACCGATGCATATAGTTTGCCCAAAACAGGTCAAACTCCTAGATGACCTAAACTGCTCAAATTAAATCAAACTTGCAGTAAGGTTTCAGTGCATGTTACATGGGACAAAAGCTTTAAACTGCAGTAGTTTGGAGTAGAAGGGAATACTTGTGTGTCCCTTCAACAGAATGCATGTGGCAACTTGTTGTGGCTTCAAACTAGCACTAGTGTTCAAAAACTGACATCCTAAAAGGCTTTGGTTCTCTTCAACTGATTGATAAATCGCAAATGCAAATGCAAACTAAAAGAAGTTGGCTCTCAGATAAACTGCACATGTGAAGTAAGACCCATCCTTGCAATCGATCAATAAAGACCTATTCATTGAGCAGGGGTAACCTGGCCACAGATGCAGTAAGTGGGTTCATCAGGGTCTATAGGCTGGTCAATATCAGTTGGTGGTGGGAGGCTCTTTTTTCTGTGACTGCCAGGTGGTGGCATCAACTCACTGTCACGATCTCGCTCTCTTTCACGATCCCTTTCCTTTTCAAGGCTTCGCTCCCTGTCCAACCTAGAGTCAATCCGCTTCCCCAATGGGGTAAAAAAATGGGCTTTTCTCTTGTCATCTCTTGATGCTGATAGTAAGATTGCTGGCTCATCCTGAGGGATTTTCCCTTCTGCCACAACCCTCAACACTTCTTGTGCTCAGGTGCATGCTCATACAGATGAGCAAAAGACATGCAAGTTGAAGCACAAAAGGTAACTGAAATCCACCATGCAGCTTATATCCACATCAATGTTTACCTCAAGGCAACTTGTCAGCATGAAGAAAGAACAATGACAGGCCCCCAACAACTGGATAACAAAACTTAGATTCCAAGCAATTGGTAGATATACCTTGCTTCAAATCCTCAGCAAAGCTGATCAGATCCTCATCTAGCCGCTTCACATGACTGTCAATCTGTTTACAACAATATACTGTGAGGAGCAAAAAGAGAAAAAGTTCTTACAGTGTACAGAAGGATTACTTGGTTAAAGAAATGAAAGAGAAAAAACAATGGAACAGGGGGAGGAAAAAAAAAGGATTGCTTAAAAAAGAGATGGTGATGAGGTGGCCACCAGGTCAAAAACCTGCTGCGCAAGCAGCACTTTTTCAGTGCACAGGCGTAAGGCATTGGTTTGATTGCTCTCAATCACCTGCCGCAATTTATCTACAGTCTCATCTACCTCTGGTCCCTCCCTCTTTTTCATCAAGCAAATCTTCACTTGCTCCCTCAACTGTGCCACCATATCTGCCACAAACACAGAATCTCAAGAACCATACTCATCTGGACTACAAGGCACTTTGATAAAATCATTCTCAAACATTGACTCAGGTAATTACATAAGAATTCAGTCATCTGACTCAAAAGAGAGAGAAAGAAGTACTTTGAGATCGCTCATCAAGCTCTCGCATAGTGGACAGGAGCCTTTGAAGCTCTGCAGGAAGAGAGCTTGAATCTGCAAATTCCCCACCCACATATTATCCTGCTTTGACATCGAATGAGAGTCCTCTTCAGCCTTTCTTCTGTTCCAATGCAAATCTTAATTAACCTCTTGGGCAAAACAGGGTCCTGCTGATTGACATCACATGCCTCCTCGTGGAATCCTGCATCATAGTACAGTACATGTTGTACAGTACCCATGATGCAAAGAAGAGACTCTCAGTCATGATAGCTTTGGCTATGATTGAAGTTTAATGAATTTTTTTGGGGTTTTGAGATGAATGGCACACAGAAGCACTTTCATGAAACAATGAGCTTACACTCAAGGTAGTCATCAACAAATACGCCTGTCCTGGTTGAGGCCATTAAGCCCCCCTCACTAACGTCTCCTTCTCAAACCAAGTGTGGTTGCACCTTGCTGCCATGTGCAATTCCACTCTTCCCACTATGCAAACTACACTATGGGAGATGCATCTGCACATCATTGAACCAAACATAGAAAGAAGGTTAGAACATTCATTCAGGAAAAAGAACAAAAACCATGCCATGACATCTTATACCCTGGAAACTGAGTTTATGACATCTTAAAAGGTGTCTGAGAACTAAGATCAATAGCTACACTCACATGCAGTTGAAGTTAACAGCTGGGTCTCCAGGGTAAAAAGAAAACCTGCATACAGTTGAAGTATAGCATCCAAAACTAGAGGTGGGGACTTGAGCAGGCAAACTACACTTTCACAGGTGCTAGGGAACAAAGTGCACTGAGACTAAAATAGACCTGTAAACATTGCAACATCAGGTTGCTAGTGAAATGGCTAATTTCAGTACACAACCATGATTGTAGAGACAGGAATGCATGCAGGAAAACTCACAGTGACACTGATCTATAATTCAGGTCCAAGCCTTTACTTATGGGAATATGAATAGCACAGAATTTTCCAGTAACTCAAACCCAGCAATTGGCATCATTAGACAGTACCCATTCTTGCAACACACCAAATTTGAAGCATCCCTCTTGCAGACACATACACATACTCTTACTTTGGATGTGAATCAAAACTTAGGTCAAATGATGAGCATTGAAAATTCAAACAAAGAGCATGGCTTTTTCATCATCATCATATTAGACATTGTGATTCAGTATAACACACTGTATTCAGTATCACAAACAAAAATGAATCGAGCAATGAATCGTTGTGCAAAATCTGAAATCATTTCTCAAAACCTTGGTTGGAGAAACCTTCTCCATAAGTCATAGGCAATCATTCTAAACTAGAAATTGCAGAAAGTTTTGCTAATGAGCCAGAGTATGTAGTGACCTAAAATAATCTGCGATCAGAATTCCTTCTCATCGTATTCAGCTGGAAGGAAGCACAATGAGCTCTGGAATATCTGACAAAATGATAAAACAGTGCACAAAAACCCTAAACCCTAAATTTCGCATCAATATCCACATCCCGTCCACCCGAAAGATGAAGCAAGGGCTCCAAGAGAAACCAGACAATTCATAACAATAATGGGTGTTCCCGTCTCAGCTGAATGACCCCACCCATCGATGCGACGGAAGCTCTGCAGGAATACTGGCTTCTAGCAAAGTGCTACCGTGAGAAAATTACATACAAGAAAATCTCAGAGGTAGGAGAAAAAAAGGTGCACATTTTAAACATTGTTTGCTTGAAGGACATCATCGTCTTTGGTGGGACAGAAGAGACATGACATGAAGAAGGAAGGTCCGGAGAAGCACAAACCTGGTCGGAAATCGTCCCCAAAAATCCGTTTTACAAGAGAAATGAGTCAAATAAAAGAGAGAAACAGAGCCCCAGCGACCTTTAGTGCATGCAAACTCAGCCTCTCTAATTGCGCAGATGCGATCCGGGGACAATACAGGCACGAATCTGGCCGTGTGCAGAGAACAAACGAAAGCGCAAGCTCCGAGACACGAACAAACACACTGCAACGCTGTAGCAATCCTCAAACGTGGATGGATGCAAATTCCCAAACTCATTACTTTAATGTAACGAGAAGGCCGGTTTTCATCTTATTTTCCATCCATTTTCCCGCTCTTTTTGTAAATTTTAAAGTGGAACTAAGTTCGGGAACCAGGGGTTCAAATCTCACCCGTCGCCGAACGAAATACGAAAGAGAAAGGGAACCAGAGTTAGATCGCATCCATCGAAGGATCGAACTAGGAATCAGAGCAAGAGCAGTGGACAGAATACCTCCTCCACAGGAGATGGAATTCGTCCATTATCCGACCTATATATCAGATGAAATCTGTCCAAAATTGAAGGTCTCTCGTCCTCATCACGCCATGGACATTCATTGCACACAGCGACACAAAACGTTGCAAAATTGTTGCAATTGGTGCACAAAGCAAAGCAAAAAGCAAAGCAAACAGGTGCGTGTTTCATGACAAGAGAGCCATTCTTCTGCTGACATTCCATGCACCAACACCAAACTACCAACACTAAATCACAAGAATCCAATTTCTGTGGGTACCACTACAACTACACATGCCTGAGTCTTGAAGCTATTTCACTGGTGTTACATTGGTGCAATAATTAGTCTCAGAACACAAATTTGTGTTCTTTTGAGTACCCTATCAAGGAAGGCAAAAGTGCCTCCACATATCTCCACTATCATGAATCAAAAGAATGTTGGGCTATGGTACAAATTGACCAACTGCAGATGAGATGTATCCAGCAGTCTCTTATTTACAGTAAGGTCATTGACTGGACCCGTACTGACTCTCCACTGATCCTCCAGCTTGATCTCTTGATCTTCTCGTGACATCTATCTGTGAACTTTGTCCAAAACTGAACTGGTCCTCATCCATTCTGCCAAACTATGAAGAGAAGAGGCCTTTTCTAAAATCACTAACAATGATTCGCACAGATCATAACATCTGCTGTGCTCAAACCACAATCCCTACTCTTTAGAAGAACTGGAATGCGGTGCGTGTGCCGGTAACACTGCCTGCTGGAGGGCTGATGTAGACAAACAGAAGAGAGATGATGACAGCTATCAGGCCTGACCAGACATATATTATTGTTGGTATGCGGCCCCCCTTTCCCATGAGGCCCTTGGCAAAGGGGTAAAGATGAAAAAGTACCCAGAGACTGAAGAAGACACTGCCTAGAAGCTTACTCCATTGCGGAATCTCACTATAGATTTGTCGAGAAGAGCCAATAGCTATGGCGATCAAGTTGGTAAGGATGATGCTGATGGGAGGTATCATGAGAGAAGACCACTTCACCACATAGAGGTCAGCATAGATGTCGCCCTCCTCTTCTGCCCCTGACTTTGAAGTAAGTGTGAAGGAGATGTTGACTCCAGCAATGACCTTCAACAGACCTTGGAAAACAGCTGCAAGATGAGAGCTTGTGCCACCAATGACCCAAAACTGTTCATTTCTCCACCACTCTTCTAATGTAATGCCTGACCACTTCACCTCGAGAAGTGCAAGCATGCACAGTGTGAGGGTGATTGTGAGGAGGTAGACCAAGAAGGCAAGATTGAGTTGCTGTACAATGAACTGATTGCTGATTAGTGAGAATGCTGGAAGGAAGCAGTAAACAAGTAGAAATATTGACGTGAAAGGATAGATGCCGACATTTAGGTAGGCAACACGCTGCAAAAACTTCATCCGTGGACTTGCAAAAAGTGCATTGTTGCGAGAGAAAAAGATTTCAACTGACCCTGTTGCCCACCTCAGGACCTGCAAAGTCATATGTGAAAAAGTTGATTTAGCCAGAGTGCTTCAGGATACCAACAAGAGGAAGCCTGACTTCTCTAATTAACTGGACAACAATCATTTGTATGCTTGGCATGGGCAAAACCATCACTGTTGTGATACATCTTTTGTCTACTGTTCTTGCCACAGGATTCATGATAAGTGCTCGTCATTTGAAGCATTTTGGACCCCTCTAATGATACTCCTTTAATGATTAAGATGATTGAGACTTTGCAAAGGATTCACTCTGACATGACCATCAAACTATGCATCTAGACATGAAAGAAGGAGAAATATTCTCACCTGATGCAAACGGTCTGTAAGATTAATGGGTGCAGTTCCACGGAAGGCATCAAGCTTGGTAACACAGTAGATGGATCGCCAGCCTCGATTGTGCATGCGAAACCCTGTCACCACATCCTCTGTGACTGAACCATAGATCCACCCCACACGCTTGCCCCACTCTGTCTTCTCCTCATAGGTGCAAGAAATTACATTGATGGCTTCTGCCACTGTGCTGGCATCAAGCGGCTCCCGTGCCACTGTGAGTGCACCAGCTGGGCGCCCATTTAAAACCCCTGTCTCTGCAAGGGGGCAGCCTTGTTTTTCTGCAACAGGAATTGATGCAGCAAAACTCGTAGAATCACCATAGCGTTTGGGCAACAGCATAGATTCAATATCATCCTCTTCATCACTCGTCCCTCCAATAAAGTCTGTAGCTTTAACTTCCTGCTTTAGTATCTTGCTCTTCTTCCTCCCACGACAGCAGAGGTAATCCCAACAGCCCGGGTGTACTGTGTGCTGAGGGGGGTCTAATCCATATAGTGCAGTTCTGCGAAACACACATCCAGTGCCCACATAGAAAGGGCCCTGCAGCCCATCAAGTGCCCTCATGTTCACATCAAAGAAGACAGTGTTATGGTTTGCATATCTATCATTTGGATCGACTCCTTCAAAGCGCTGAGGAAATTGAACATAGCAGATGCGGTCTCCACCTCTGTCCATGAAAAAGCACATTGCTTCTCTCAAAGCTTCGGAATTGTAAATATAGTGGTCACAGTCCAGATTAAGGATAAAGGCTCCATTGGACATGATGGCACTTGTACGCACCATTGCATTCATGGCCCCTGCTTTTTTGTTGTGGTCATAGCCAGGACGCTTCTCACGAGATACATAGACCAACATAGGTAAGCGAATGTCAATGTCTGTTGTGTCAATCAGATTCTCTTCATCTGCACTCCCCATCAGAGGTTCACTTCTGGGAGGAGCCAATACTACCTGCATTTCCATCACCAGCATCATGGTGTCAGGACAGAACACTGATAACATTTGCTTCACTCATACATCAATGACTACTGGATCTGGGAACATTTCTTCAGACTGCAAGTTTGAAAACAGATGCAGCAAGAGGAGATATACACAAGAATTGAGGAAAAAGAACAAAACCAGCTCATGGAGGCCCAAAGACACTTAAGATTAGACAGGGGAGGCAAGAGAGACCACAACTTCAGAATTTTCAATACCTGTATGATGGCTGCATGGTCTCCACGTGCATGCTCCTTGCCTGGACTAGCCCAAGTACCTGGCCAGTGGGTTCCATCAGCCATCCAAGTGGCCTTCTGCACTTTCACAGCCTCATAGAGATCTGTCCCCTTCTCAATTTCATTGTATTTAGAATGCATCTCCTCTTTGGCATTGTACGCATTAGAACGGCGCTGGATAACATCAGGCAGTCTGTTGATGCGAACCTTGTACTCATCGTACGCTCGCTTGACACAGCGTCGATCCTTCACAAAATCAGAACTCATCTTGTTTTTGGTGGGATCTCCTCGCAGCAGAAAGTAAGTTTCTGGGTTGCGAGGCTCAATGATGTGTTTGCGACAAAATGGCACCCACACCCGTGCAAAGCTTGCTGCCTCAGCTAGTGCCTCAAATGTCAAAAGTGCTCCACCATCATCTGACAAGTAACAAGAGAGTTTCTCCAAGGGGTAATCTGCTGCAAGAATAGAGAGGATGGTGTTGCAGGTAGTCAATGGAGGCTCTTTTTCAGGGTCAGCTGTTGAGACTAAAACATCCATTCCAGGTAAATCTGATATCCCCAAGGGATTCTGGGGACTTGGTCTTTCGAATTTCTCCTTGAGCACTTGTAAATCAGTCATTCGGTTCATGGGGAATAGTTTCGGCAGTTGATCAAGAACCCATGAAAACGCAAACCAGATTTCACATACCACTGACATTCCCCATAGCCACATTGCATCAGTGTTAGGGTTTCTCACTCTCCATGCCAGGAATAACCCCAGCACAACCATCCGAATCAAGACCAGCAATCTGCACAATACATAAACAGACCATCCTTTGTTAGACAAGTGAACAAAACAGAAGAGGAGAAATGAGAAGATGGTCCAGTACCAATACCAGCCACTATGCCTGATTGAACACAGAATTTTTTCAGCATTGAACTTTCAGCAGAACCAGTTCAATCTGTGGAAAACTTCAGGGGAGCCTGGTAGGGGAAGGCTTCAGGCTTGAAGGATTGAAGGATATAGAAAATTCTTAAGCAAGTAAGGAAGAGAGAAAATCGTACCTATAAGGACTGAGGATGCCTGCGGAGACATGCGCCTTGCGAGACAGAGGCCTTCTTGACCTGTCGTTGAAATCCGGCTGCGCACCGATGCCTGTGTTGTTCCCTCCGGCATACCCATCCTCCTTGGGCCAAACGGCATTGCCATAGCCGTAAGTACCTTTGGTAGCGTACAGCCAGCGGGAATGATCGAAGTCCAGTGACTTGCTGCTCTTGAGACTTTTGGTTTTCAGAAGCGACAAGCGGCGTTCCATCTTGTTGCTATCAATCCCAGCGGGAAGTGGCAATGCTCGGGGCTGTGCAGCATCCCTGGGGCTCTCGTCGCCACTGCTGCTACTGCTCCTGTATTGGTCCTTGCATCCCGGACACTTGCCCGAAGTTTTCAGAGCATCTACGTGACACTGGTGACAGATTTTGTAGCCGCAATCGCAAGGGAGCATACTCTCTCCCCGTTCTTCTTGCATGGCATTCCTGTTGCATCCTTCCACGGAACACAGGAAGCCACGAGCAGATGCCAGTTGCGGATTGCCGGCTTCTTCTGTCTCCATCATCATCATAGCGCTCGAGAGGACGAATTGCTGCTGCTCGGCTTCTGTTGCAATCTCAGGATCCATGGAACGCGCAGTTGCGGTTGCGGACATCGGCTGGCGGTCAGGCGAAGCAGGGATATGCACCGTATACGTAATGGACTCCGACAAGCTCATCTCATCTTCGATCCTGCTGCTCTCCTCCTTGTGCGACACAGCAGAGACGTACGACGCAGGAAACGTTCTCCGCGACTTCCTGGTGGAGGAAGGCGGATTCATGATCTTCTCCTTCGACAAGCTCCTAAACGACCGAGCCTCTGGTATAGACAACATTGACGACGACGGAGACGACGCCGCCATCGCTGCCGCTACTACTACTACTGCTGCTGCTGCTACTCTATCCTCCTCCTGTCGCACAACAGTGTGGAACTTCTCTCTCTCTCTCTCTCTCTCTCTCTCTCTCTCCACAGTCTTCTTCTTCTTTCAGGCTCACTTCGTCCTCGATTCTTCCTTGCTGTTAGGTAGCAAACAGCAATCCTCAGTCGCGAATGTCATACTTCCTTCCACTTAGGCTCTGCTCTCATCAACAAGACAAGAGAAAAAACAGCAGAAGATGCACGAGGGAAAAACACAATTTGCAGACAACTGAGTCCAGAATGCTCACAATGAAAGAAAATGCAATCTGAGTCGGAAACAAATACCGAAGCAAGAATGGGAAGAAAGAACTTGCAGACTTTTTCTTCTATTCTTATTCTTGTTTTGGTTAGTTACGCGAAAATCCCCCAAGTCCTGCAGCGGCACAGCTCGACAATAGTTGTCGCAAGAAGGAAAAAAAGGGAAAAAAACTCAATCAGTCAGCTCAGAGCTGGTGTGTGTGCGTGTGTGTGTATCTGTCTGTGCCGGCGTCAAAACTGAAGGAAACGACCCACAGAGGAAGTCGAGCCGCGTTGAAAAACGAGCAACGGAGGAGCAACGACGTCTAAAAGTTAGGGAGCACAAAAACACCGCACCGAACGCTGCTGCGGAATAAACGAGAAAAAGGACCCCCCTTCTCGCCCGCCCTCGCCTCCAAAACACCCCAAAAGTTACCACAAGACGGCGGTGTAACTTCTCGCCTGCGTATGTAAATTGTGAAGAAAGATGGGAATCGGGCAAAAAGGTAACTTTAGTCCCGTTGAAAAGTGTAGGCACCCAGTAGCGTAGCAGCCGAATGGGGTTTCTCTCTCAGAGTGAAAAGTAAAATCCAGCGCTAGGGTAGGTAGGCCGGTTATCAGAACCGCCCAGGGTGAACCAGTATAAATACTGGTACCTTTCCTAACTGATGTCTCTTAATTACCGTATCACCTGAACAATTTCGGCAAAAATTAATTTTTTTTTGGGTTTTTGTTGTTGAATTTTCTTGAAATTTTATTTATTACTTGTGCCAAAAAAATTATAAAATGAACTTAAGACTCAGACAGGCTAGTAGACACACTACTACGCTGTCCAATGAACAATTAAAGAGAATAAGTTTATTAATTTTCTTATAACCATTTGAACCTGCTGAAAATTTCAGAATTAAAAAAAATCAAGTGCCAAAGTTAAATTTTAAAATTAAAAATTTAATTTGAATATTCGGCAATTTGGCTTTGGCATAAATTATATTATTATTAGAAATGCCCCCCCAAAAAAAAACCCCTTTTCTGAAACAGAAATTTTTTTTGGGGCAGTTTTCCATGACATGAAACCACCCGTGGTTCTCAAAACTTGGGAGAACCTCCAATTAAAACGCTTATTGAACCGGCGGCTCTATACCGGCTCTTTTTGTCCAGACTGGCAGGTTATTTCAGATTTTCTGAACTGCCTAACAAACCAGACAGGTGGGCGGTTCTCTGAGATACTCAAAAAAAACCCAAAACAGACGGTTATGAACAAAACGAAATACCCAGCCCTACAAGAATATTCTATCTACCTATGTCCACCTTAACTAGGGTATTAAGTATATACTTTCTTGGCAGAAGTCTAACGGTCTAACGCGTGCACGTGTTACCCGGTGGACCAACACACTCCCGACTCCAACTGTGGGTTTGACTAGGACGTTTACGTATTTGGTGTCGTAGACCTTGTGTCGTATACCGAAATTTTGGTATTTATTTATTTATTTATTGCCTTTGGTAGAGAGAGCGGTTGTGGCAATTCCAATCAATATGTAGCATTTTTGGCTCTATTCTAAATTTCTAAATAAATAAATAAATGAAGAAACTCAGAATTTAGCCATAAGGTGGCCAGAGTGTGAACCAACAGCCAAGAGAGTATTTCATCCACTGAAAAGCCTCTTATTCGGACTCAATCATGGATGAAACCTCCCAATTTAGTTGAATTGGGCTTCACCTCGGTAACCCATCAAGTAAAGGATTAGATCCTTTCAGTAGATAAATAAACAAGTAGGTAGGTTTTAGATAATAGGTAGGTATCAAATAACTACATGATGATTGCAGATTCTTAGTCCATAGTTAAGGGTTAGTGGGTTGTTATTAGGTATAGGTATTAAAAAACAGAAACCCAAGGTAACCACTGCGGTTTGATAAGGGAACAGAAAAACCCCATGAAAAACTGTTTCCTATCCAATCCATCATCATCCATCCCTCGTGGTGGTGCGCTCCTACTAGCCTGTTGTTTCAATCTTCTGAAACTCAGCATTTAATGCACAAGGTTCGAGAGTAATTAATTACCTGTACTAGTAGTTGTTGTACAGGTAGGAGCAGTGAAAAGATGATGTAGCAGCAGTGCAGTGCAGTGGAGGCGTCAGGAAAAAGGGAAAAACGGGATGAAACTCAGTTTACCACCAAAATTTTGTGGGAACATCTTCCTGGAAAGAAAGAGTGGATTGGGGGGTGACAGCAGAGAGGGTGACTTTATGGATAACTTTATTGGATTTGAGGAAAAGAACAAAATATCAGCACTCTAGAAGCAAAGGATTTTTGAAAACTAGCAAATCCTATTGGACATAAGGTCTTTCGACCGTTCATACATACTACCATCAATCACACTTCCATTCAAGTTCAAAAAGCTTTTTTGTTTTATTCTCAAACTGTCATAATTTTTGAAACATTCAAACTGGGGCTACCTTTCAACTATCCTTTCAAATGTGAAAAATATTTATTATGATAAAATGTCCTGTACACCTTAGTGTTATACTATATATTTGTAACTTGAACTAATTAGTTGTGGGTGGCACCCCAAAAGTTTTTTTTCTCCTTTTTTTGCTTCTTTGATTGGCTCATCACCAAAAAAAAACCTAGTCAATGTTTGCACCATCTATGTTGTAATTTCATCCTTTGGGTTGGCTACAAGAGTAAAACTTAAGGCAAAGGATAGGAGACAAAGTGAGGAGCTATTAGGACCATGTTGGGAAGTCCATTGGGAACTTGGGGAACATGTTGAAAACCCATTTAAACCTTGATGGGAACACATTGGGAACAACAAAAGTCCAACACCCCAACCCTCCCAACCCGAAAAAAACATATATATATGTATATGAGCCCCATGAGTGCATGCTGCCTCACCTAATTGGGTGCAAGAATTGGTTTTGTGTACATGTGTTCTTTGCCATTTTTGGCCTATTCTAATTGCAAGGGCATGAACTATGAGTGTATATTGGGAATGAAGTGCAACTTTCTCATAGTGTGAAGCTCAAAGAATTTCCAACAATACAACGACCTCTAAGATGGGCTAGTAAAATGAAATGATATTTTTTGATAGGCATAGGTGATGATGGCATTCAAATAGATTATACTCTTCAAATTCTTCACATTTATGTGAGATTGGGAGAGTAATGAACACTCTATGTTGGATGTGAGAAATAGTGATGTAGAGGGCCAAAATAGGGTGTGTGGGGTTGAAATATTGCTAAGATGAGATACCTTGCTCTTGGGTCAGTTTTGTCCTTAAATAATTTTTCAAATATTGGAATGATTTTTTTGTGGAAATATGGAGTTGAGGTATTAAGAACTCTCATAACTATCAAAAGCTCTAGATCTGAATAATTTCAAGATTCATATGATAATATGAAGCACACCATTGTAGATCATGAAATAATAATAATTTTCAAATATGAAAAATGATTTTCTGAAAAAAAAAATATTTATTCATTTTGTAAGTGTGGAAGCTGACCCTAGACTATGGTAATAAATCAAAGCTTTGCTCAAATTTATGTGCACCTCACCAGGTACCTTATTGTAGTACTAATTTAGATATGTATGTCTCTCTTCCAACATGTTCAATAAAATGACTATGGTTTTAAAAATTTGTTCAATATGTTAAGGTTAGGAAAAGCCCCTACAAAATCAAATGCTTGCTTTTGATTGGTTAGATATATTGATTGGTCTAGCTAGTTTGTTATTAGTAGGTTTTAACTTCTAACATTTTACTAGCCCAAGTTCATGTTTATGGGTGAGGCTTGGAATTTGTAAATAAGTAATCTTGGATGGGAAAAATTATTGTTGCAGGGTCAAATGCAAGTATGGGTGGAGGTAGTTTTAATGCACAACAAACATTATTCATGTCACCATATCTATTTTTTTTAAAAGATTGGTTTGTGTAGGGCAATGCCTAAAGACAAGGGCATAAGAGAGTCCCTATGAAACAATAGCCAAGCAATGGTTCAATTTTGATATGCCTTTGTCTGAGGGCGTTATCTCATGTAAATATGTTTCATAATTTATTTATTTATTTATTATAGTTACGATCTTTAAAAAAATGGAAGAACCCTCTAAGAATAGAATGACCCATTTAGAATATAGAATATCCCACCACGGAATAACAAAATCCATTTCAAGACCAAATTAACCCCCACCCCAAGGTGATAGGAAATTATTGTTTAAAACATGGCATCACAATACATTAGGAATTTGTTTGCACTAAAACAAAATAACCCCTTCTCTTTAGCGATAAGAAATTATGGTTTCAAACATGGCCTCCAAATGCAAGTTGCAAATGCATAAGATTTGTGTCATGACTAATGTTAATAATATCAAATTTTCTATGAATTTAAACATGATTTCAGATGATAATTTTGAATTCATTCTTGAGAGTTAGAAAAAAAACTCATTGGAACAATTTTTTAAATGAAAAAAAATCATTTATCATTGGAAAATTTGCACTTTCATACAAACTGGAATATTGTGGAATGATAAAAAAAACTTAGAAAAAGTAAAAAAAGCCCCTACAATTCTTCTTCTTCTTTTTTGAAAATCTATACATAATAATTATTTTTTTTGAAATATGAAGTGTCATGACATGGATGCATAAGGAAAATTGAAAATCTAGGCCACTTACGAAGAATACCAAGCAGGTAAATACTAGATACACATGAATAAGTAGTAAATTAAAAAAAATTAAAACAGTGATTAACATTCATGTACATTCATCCCATGACATCACAAATTTCTTTTTTCATGATTTGATAATGAAAATCATGCAAAAATACTTTTTCATAGGTTCATATTTCTTACATATGAATATCGTGGGTCAAAAACACATATGATGCATTTATAAATAAGATAAAAATATTTTCATCTTACTTTGGTAACATGTGTTGTCAACTAAGTGTTTGGTTACGAGGACATTGCAATTGGAGTACATTTGGTGGTTACATAAAGCAACAACAATAAGGTTGAAACCTCTTATAAAATTAATGATAAACATATAAATTTGATTATTATGTCCTAGTTGCAAATTGCAATCCACATGAGGAGTTTAAATCATGTTGATAATAAAGGTTCAATGTCAAAACTCGCCCAACAAAATCAAAGACACTAGCCACTTGGTCTGCAAGGTTATCCATAGACGATAAAGGTTGATCTAGTGAGATTTCATGCACACCAGCATGCCAAAATAGTGATAGGTTAGATTATTCCAAATTCCAAAGGCAATGTGTGTAATTTATATTCACCTCTAATTCAAATGATAGTTGTCAAGATTGGACATTTCAAGATAATGGGTGACTATCTTCTTGGACAAATCAATCTATTTAGCTCAAGGTGCCCAAGAATTGGTGTATGTCATTGAACAACACTAACTTTCAAGCCATGATACATTGCTACATTCTTGGGATGTTGCCAATGGCCATCCCTTTCTTAAAATTTGGTAATAATTGTAACAACTAACAAATGGAATAAAACATCAATCTCATATCTTAATGCATCACTATGTTAAATGCAAAAGTTGTGGTGAAGCACTAATGAGACCTAGTGATCTGAGAAGAGCCCTTTGAAACATGATTCATTTGCAAACAAAGCAAAACAACACATAATTTTTTTTCCCCATGGGATACCTCTCATTTCATGCATCAATAATTGCATATCCGGAAAAATAATGACAATATGCAAACTTTCTTAACACCCAATTCCTACCATTGAGCATTTTCTTTTGAACAATACAACCTTTTATGCATCATGAAATCTAGCCATCACTTCAACATCTATTGTGTTTCAAGGAGTAGAATCTAATTTTGAAAGCTAGAAATACTAAGGATTGGGCAAGGATGTAGAGTGTTACTATTCAATCCAACATCCGGGTAAATAAGTAGGGTAGGTTTGTTTCGATAACCACAAACTAAAGCCAAGATTGGCTCTAATGCAATGGGAATATGATGCCTTTGTTTGAAGGAAAAACTAGAAAATTAGTTCACGTACTTCAACAATTCAAATCAAAACAGTGAAACCCCCAAACACCACAAAATCACATTTCGTAGAATCACATTTCATAGTCTACAAATAGAATGCAAAGTCTCATTACTTTGCAACTAAATTATGGCATTGCCATTTTACAAAAATGCAACCCCATCTAAATTTAAAGACAGTCCTACAAATTAAAATTTAGTTGTAAAAGTAGTAGTGGTGAATTTTGCCTTCGTTGCATCACTACCTATTGGCAATGTAAACAAAGCTGAGAGGTATGCAAGATGGGCAAAAAAACTCAATTATGATGACAGTAGCGGGGATGAGGAATGAGGGATGATAATTATGAAAAATAACGAGACACTAAATGTCCCCTCATTAAGTTCTATTTGATGCATTATTTAACCTATTTTTGAGCATGCATGGTTTTGTATTGTTCTACACAATTTGGTTCCCCTATCATTAAAACATAAATCTGGTTTGAAAAAAAAAAAATTAATTTATTAATGTTTTGTTATTACCAACTACATTTGAACACAAGAACTTCATGGAGGCCATTGCTGAAACCCACCACTAGCCTATATTTGAGCTTCTATTACAATGGGATTTATTATTTTATTTACTCCTTGAAAAACTTTAATCAAAGTGTGTGTGATTTTGCATAGGTATTGTTGCATAATTGTCCTAACATTAAACCGAACGAAACTCAATTGAGTCCGAAATCATGATTGGTCTAAAATGTTACTCCTTTTTGGCTCTATTGTAATCCATAGTCCTTGCCAAAAATGCCTAGGCCAAAAATGGCAAAGAACACAAATAGGCAAAAACACTCTTGCAAGAAGGAGGTGAGGTAAAATCCACTAGGGTGCCCACGTTTTTTTTTCTTTTAGGGGAGGTGGGGGTGCTGAATTTTTTTTTTGTTTTCATGGATTTCCCATGATGTTCTTGAACACGTTCCCAATAGCTCCTTAATTTGTCTCATATTCTTTGCCCTAAGTTCTACTTTTGAAAACATATACATGCCAAGAACCCAAAAATTTCAAGAGGGAAATTTTGAATTAATATGCATGGAATCCAATATGAATGTAGGGTACAACATATTTATTTTGGGACTATCCAAAACTTGGTTTTATTTATTTATTTATTTGTTTATAGTGATGGGCCAATCAAAGATGCCCATCCCAAAATCCCTTAAGCTACTATACTCTACAATGAATCTAAACACAATATCCCTTGCCTTGGTAGGCAAGGCCAACAAATGTGAAATTTTTATTATTAATTCAATTTTTTATGTGACAAAAAAAAACTTTTGAGCACGAGATTTGGAGGCATCTTCACACTTGGCACCAGTTTTTTGAGTCAGCCTTCCAACATGTATATGCATGGTAACCCAAGATTTTCAAGGAGCAACAAGTTGTATTGAGGAAGGAAAAATTCACAACATGTTTCTATATCGAGAGTCAAAATGGACCTCTTTTTTCCACTACATATGGAGGCGATTCTAGGGATTATCCCAAATTTTGGAATTAAAGTCCAACAATTGACAAAACAAACCCAAAATTAAATAATGAACACTAAAAAAACAAGTAACTTCTATGACTACAATAACCTAGGGTCAGTTTCCACATTGACAAACCGAATAATAATTAATTTTTTCTAATTTTGAAATTAAATTTTTTTTACATCATCTACTATAATATTGTGGTATGAGTAGTGAAATTATTCAGAGTGTAGCCTATGATAATTATGATGATTTTTAACATGTCAACTTCATATTTTTCACAAAATTTCATTTCCCTCTTTTGAGGGTTATTTAATGATGAAACTGACCTTAGGAAACCATCCACGGAAAAATAACAACTAAGTGCAACTCCACCACTACACTGTACAGCAGATTTTGAATGAAGAAAAGTCAAAACATGCCAGTTTCGCTCAGCAAAATGGTTTTGGCTCAGCATTTTTGTACCGGATGCTGAGACTTGCCAAAGCCACAGCAAAGCCTAATACCTGCTGTTGATTGGTTAGATGGTTTGATTGGTCCAGGTGGTTTGCTATTAGTAGTCTCCCTGCATTTGCAATCCCCATTTGCAATCCTCACTAGTGAATTACACTACCACTAGTGGTAACCCGTGCCTGCAAGGCACAGACGGTTTTAGATGATTTCTTCTAATTTCAATTTTTTGGATTCTGATTTTTTTAAAAAGAAATCCCCCAACCCATAGTTCTCTGGTTCTGAAAGCTTTGAAAACCGGAACTGGGTTCAACAGAGCAACAACATCCCATGAGAGAGCCGTTAGCAAAGTGGAGCAAAGAGGGGAAAAAAATGCAAATTAAAGTCCTAATTCTTAAGGGGTCAAAGAATACCCTAAATTAATAACTTCATTTCATTGTGGCACATTTCAAGTGATCATAAGGTTACTTCAAACTTGGAACACTCACTAAGTCGGAGCTAAAATAAAAGCCCGGCTAAAATATGGAGGAAGGAAGCATGCATCCATCCATCCACTCATTCATCCATTCATCCCAAGGTTGAGGAACCCTATAAACCTTATAAGAGACCTTACAAACCCAAACCCTCCCTTGCTA
>Ga0116227_10002786_pt1 | contig 39420 bp, 28 predicted proteins | sample S1TSphgellanicum_FD_89693 | JGI IMG/M metagenome (GOLD analysis project Ga0116227, IMG submission 89693) | Host-associated microbial communities from peat moss isolated from Minnesota, USA - S1T2_Fb - Sphagnum magellanicum MG | ecosystem: Host-associated > Plants > Peat moss > Unclassified...
ATATATATAAATATATATATATATATATATATATATATATATATATATATATATATATATATATATATATATATATATATATAATATTATGTAGTCACAGGTGTAATCACAATGGCAATTACAACTATGACCATCTTAGTGACTAATGGCATTTACAACTAGTTTTGTGGTCGTAAATGCCACGTTTCAGTGTTGTGGAAAGGTTTAACAACTTAGTTTAGTGATTAACAAGCCTTGGTTGAAACTTGAACATTGACTATCACCTTGCTTCACCTTGAGCAAGCTAGTTGTTGCAATGACTTTAAATCGTTAAGGAACAAATGCCACTTTGAGATTTAGTCACTCAAGAATGAGCATTGAGCAATGAACAAGAAGTCTTGCATCAACTCCTAACTCCCAAGCATTTGGCACTTGAAGCTTACAACCTTCAATAGTGACACAAATGAAGATAGGTTTTGAAAAGAAGGTCTAAAAGAAGGCTTAACGAAAATGGGTTTGAGGGAGGGGGTTAGCATTACAAAATTGATGGTCTTTAGAACAATAATATAACAATCAAGTTGAAAATAATAATTGGATTGTGTGAATCACAATTTCCCCTTGGCGGTGGGGAGGCAAAAACCTTATCTTTGTTGTTTACATGACTACGACATTGAAACTTTTTTTTATGAAATATTTGCAAATTTTTCTATTAAAAAAATTGAAACACTTTCTAATTTGCTAGCTCAATATTTAGGTAAAAAAAACCAAAACCTTGTTCAATAGGAAAACACTAATGATGACGAATTGTTCACACATAACTAGTTATACACATGCAACAAATGCTTAACATTGGTTAGCAAAGGAACATGTACTACATGCAACAATAGATCCATGCACTAGATTCCAATTTTGGAAGCTTCAAAGTTTTGGATGTGCTAACAAAATTCCACATTTGACATGCTGCATGCAAGTTTTAATGGATGTAGAGAAAATTTCATCAATTTTTACCAAACTTTACACTAGTGTTGGGCGAATATTTGATTTTTTAAATAACTATTGGGTTTCAATTTTTGGAAATAAATTAAAATTAAAAAACCATCAAGTTCAGGTATTTGGAAAAAATCAAAAATAAAAAACCACCAATTCCGGGTATTTGAAAAATGAATTATAATAAAAAAACCCAATGGTTATGGTTGTTTCCAAAAAAAAACCATCAAAGAACTATTGGGTTTCATGAAAGAACCAATGTTTATCTAGGTAGTTATTTGACATTTTCCAAAGAATTGAAGAACCAATGTTATATATAATAGTTGGGTATTTTTATATCCTTGGTTATATATTAAAACTAAATAATTGATTTCTTTTATAACCATGGTTATCAACTTTGAACTTAGTAAGGATTTGATGCAATTTCAAATAATTACCCTACACTGCTTTACACCCTATTTGTACCAAACTAGTGTGAATTTTGATTTTTTTAAATTATTTTAAAAGTTGATATGACACCAACACCAACCACAAATATAGATTATTTTCTCCTGCAAGTAAAGGACCTAAATTAAAGTATTACATTATGCAATCCATTATGTTTCATTTGGGTTTAAAGATGACAAATCCATTTTAGTTAATACATCCATCAATGAAGTGTAAGGCCTTGTGTGAATTCTAACAATTATTGTGTTTCATTTTGAATCTCACTCCATTTCCCAATCAACTTGTTAGTGAAAAGATGGAGTGAGATTCAAAAAATGAAACACAATTGCATGAACTTATCGCAAGTTAGCACAAGTGGTATTTAAAGTCACAAGAGTGTTGAAATCATGTTCTAATGATTTGTCAAATGTAATAGCGTTACTAGATTTTTTACTTATTTATTCATATTGGATTAGATTTGGCTAAATCCTTTTGGTCATTGATTGTCACTTTTGGAGCAATGTGAAAATTTTGAAAACAAAATATTGGTTTGAATTTTTTTTTTTAAATTGTTGAATTTTTATTGTATTTCCAATGATAAAAACTACTTAAAATTCAATATTTCTCACAACTTAAGTCTAAAAATTACAAAATAGTCTCTAATAAATCCCATTAATAAAAGGTTTTCTAAAAATATCAAAAGCACACCCCAATTTCCTTAACATTTTAAATTTTAAATTTTTATCATTTGAATGATAAAATTATTCAATATTCAATGATTTTTTGCCATAGGCCTAAACATTAGGAAACTGACTCATTGAAGCCTTTCAAACAATACCAACAGTGATTTGAGGGTTCTTAATATGACAAACAAATGGATGGATGTTTTAAAATAAGATTGATGTTTTTTTAATTGTTTTCTGGATCTTAGTCATCAATGTGAGGCATGTAATCAAATCTTGCACCAAACACCCATTAGGTATTAAAATGGTAATATGCATGTACTAAATTTTCAATTACCCACCTAAACATTATACCAAATCCCTGTTAGTTAATTAAGATGGGACCAGAACCCCAGCTATTATTTGGGCAATATTTGTCAAAAGAACTTAGATAAATACCATAATGTATTTACCTTTTCTAGGAATAATTAAATTATTTCAAAAAATGTCAAAAATTTTCAAAATCAGCTATTCAAAATGCTGAAAATTTTAGAAATTTGTTTAACATTACTATTGAATATATACCCTAAAGCTTGGTGGTGGGGTGTGCTTAATAAGTAATGCAAGTTACTTGACAATTTTTTCCCCACCTCAATTGTAGGAATTTTAGGACATTTTTATTTTTATTGCCTAAATGAAAAAAATGAAATATATATATATTCATCAAGAAGATGCCAAAATCATAAACCCCCCACACTTGGCTCATACTTGTTGAACACAAGTTTTTAGAGAAACCCATAACCATGCAATTGTTTGAATTTATTTTCTTAAAAACCTCAAAACAAGAACCACCTCAAAAATCAAATGACAACCACCCCACATTCATCGTAAAGGTTTTTGAGTTGACAATCTTTATTATTTCAATGGGGTCATAGGCATAATTTCATGCATCCCATAAGAATCAATGTTAGCTAATCCTTTGGTTATGAAGGGACCTTTGATTTTGGTTTGTAAATTGTTTGAAATAATCAATCCTTGTTTGGTTTCAATTCCTTTTTATGTCAAATATGGGACCTAGTTTGGGTTCTAGTTTAAAATTAAGGTAGGGAAATGGTTTTGGTTTTGGATTTTTTTTGAAAATTTCAAGTTAGACTGATTTTGGTTATTGGTTAAATAACCCCAAGTTCCAAGTAATCTTTGGTTATGGTTTCAACATTCAAAATATCAAAATGGAAAATGAAAAAAAAAAAAAAACTTCAAACTACTTAATGCCAAGAACTTGAAGAGTCACATCCACAGATAGAAAAAAACAATGATTTTCTATTTCTTGAACATGAAATATTAAACACAATTTGAAAGGACTACTATGGAAACTCATAGCTTGGCAAGGATCGAAATATCCAAATCCAATCCTTGTTGATATCAAATCAAAAACACAATTGTTGATATTGACAAGGATTAAATTTGGATTAGGTTTTTTTTTTGTTTAAAAAAGTTCAAATTCCTTGGTCTACCTAAGAACATTTCCACCAATACTTAGTATGTGAACTTGCACTGGAAATGAAGTTCAATAATCCAATCTAATGAATCCACTAAAAGACAATTAAAACCCTATGAAAATGTAAAGTTGTCATAGCCTTGGAGGAGCCTTGGATCAATCTAATAAACATAATCAAATTGTATTTATTGACTACTTTCAATTTTTAATTGGCTTGATAATTTGATTAGCCCAAGCGGGCTAGTATTGGTAGTCTTTCACTACTTGCAATCTTAGTTTTATGGGTAGGGTTGGAAAAAATGTGACTAAAACATGGATGTAAAAAATATTTTTGTAAGGTTGCATATTGAAGGTTGGTGGAGATGTTTTAAGTATAAGTTTTTTTTAAGAAAAATGTCAAAGTAAACCTTACTTTAAACAAGTTTCCCATTTCAATCAGTTATACATGATTAATAACATTAAAAAAATTATCTTGAACTTTGAACACTAGTTGAATAAAACAAATAATGCACATAATTTTATTTTATTTAGTTGTGTTTAATATAAGTAAAACTTGACATGGTCTTAAATTGGACTAGGCTTCAAATGTTTTAAGAAGTTTTTAGCTCTAAAGGTTGTGCAAAATTAAAAAATAATCTGTCAAAATTACACCAAAATTTTTATCACATCATTAACAATTCAAAACCAGAACTAACATTTCCACTCAAATTGGATTTGAGTGAAATGGGACTTGGCCCATTCCACTGTTCATGGACTGTAGTGAAAACGACATAACAATGTCACATTTTTGACTATTTATGTCGCAACCCCACTTTGGGGCTAAGTGTGAAAATGCAACTCACACTCCCAAAAGTGGGAAAATGGAGTCCTTCGGGACTCCCAAAAACTCAGAAGACGATTTGAGGGGTCAAATCTCCTTGCATTGTTGTGTTCTTTATATCAATAGAAATCTCTTGAAGTGTAGATGCCCAAAATGGCCTCGCATGGGCCATTTGGACATCTACAGCCCAAGTTATGGGCAAAAGAAGGGTCAGGAGTCAAATTGTCAGTTTGACTCCCGACCACTAAAAGTCGGGAATCGACCTCTTCTCGACGTCGCCTCAAGGAGTGCGACACGGAGTTGAAAAGCTCTCAACGAGAGCTACAACTTTGGTTTAAACCTCGTCCCGATCCGAGTTCGGGACGAGGAGCTATGAACGTCCAAAGTCCCGGGACTCCAACCCGGGACAATTTCGGGATTCCAACTTGGGAGTCCCGGGAAAAAGAGCCATTTGGATGTAGCCTCGGCAGAGAGCTACAGAATATACTATATGGGGGAAGGTGATGGCTTTCCGGAGTTCGGGCCGTGGTGAGTTTTGTGTGTCAAAATGCCCGTGGTTTGTCCCAACACCCAAGGGTGTTCCCGGATGTTAATTAACCCTCTTGTGATTGGTTTTGGATGCTGATTCGTGGATGCAGATTCGAGCTTGATAATCTAGTCCCTCTTCCTAGTCTAATTTTGGGACTTTTAGCACGCCCCTCTACCCCCTTTTAGTGTTAGAAGTCGGGAGCGACCCTCAAGTCCCAACTTTCCACAACTCTACATAGTTGGACCCTCAAGTGGGTTCAACAAGGGACTTGGGAGTGCGTCAATTTAAGTGGGTGGGGCTTATGCCTTTCCACCATACATAGATTGTAGTGGAAAGCAATTATGCCAATGCTACCTTCTTGACTGCTTAAGTGGAATGGGGCTTGTGTTAGTATACAATATATCAACTATAATGAAAGGCAACATGATTATGTCATCTTCTAGATTACATAATTAAGTGGAATGTGATTCATGTCATTCCACCATATAGGTTTATAATGGAAGGCAATTATGATGCCCGTTTCTTGAATGCTTTAGTGGAGGGTGAGTGGGCATGTTCACCATGATTATGTACAAAAATAAAATTTAAGTATTTAATTTGCTTGTATGTATGTCACATGCAACTATAGTTACATGTTAGATTCTAATGGAACTAAATTGAAACCCAAGAAATATCAAGTGCATGGGATGGACATATGGGCAAGTTGTCATACAAAATGTGCATTATGTGGAATTTCCTATAATGCCCTAAGACCATGGGTAATTTACTTGTGAATGTATTTGTACCACAAAGATTCAAGTGATGCATTTGAAGACATTGATATAGTCATGAAAAATCTAACATGTATATATGGATTCAAGCATCATAAAATGATTGAAACCACCAAAAACACAATTATATTGGTGAAAATGTATATGTATATTATTGTTAAATGGGATGGCCATATAACATTAATGTTACCCCATCATTGGAATGGACATTGGATTCACCATTACATTACTACTAGAAGAAATGGCAATGTGTTCTGAACTACTATCACAAAGTTATGCCTTGAGAAAGGGCTATTGTATTTTATGAATAAAACATGCACACATACACAAACACAAACATTTCTTTCTCCCCCTCCTATCTCTAATTCTAAAATCCTATTCCTTTAAATAGCCATGCACCACCAAGATAAATGGTGGCTAACATCACATTGTTTCAATCCTATTTCTTTTCCATTTTCCCTTTCAACTATCACTATTATAGTAGTTATTTCCTAAATCAAGGTAGTCAAGTTGCAAACTCAACCTAAATCCCATTTTTTTGGGTTAAACTCAAACCATATTTAACTCCCACAATATAAAACATTCTAACCTACCACTTGATGGACGAATCGAATCAACCACGACTTAGATCAATGGATAAAATGGTTTTTCAAAAATTTAAATCTAGATTTATTTTTGGTAACATTACACTATTATCCTATGATAAATTTTTTAAAAAACAATTAAAGGTCCAATAAATCTGCCTTTAATAATGTGTCATTCAACCTCTGTCATTAAGACCTAGGTCCTATGTCACTCGTCTTCTATCACTAGGACCTAAGTCTATTTCATTATAGCCCATGTCACTAAAGTGTAATATATTACTAATGCCTATGTCACTAAGGTGTAATATTCAACCTTTGTCACTAGGACCTAATTCTATATCATTAGGTATTCTTTCACTCATCCTTTATCACTAGGACATAGGTCTATATCACTACAACACGTGTCACTTAACCTATGTCACTAAGGTGTAATACATCATTGGTGCCTATGCTATTGAGGCCTATGCCACATGGGTTTCTTACTACACTTGGGCTTAATGTAATATGTCATTATGGCCTATGCCAATAAAGCCCATCTAACTCGCCTATGTCACTCAAGTTCATATTTTCACTTGGGTTTGATTATTGTTATATGTCATTAGGGCGTATGTTAATAAAACCTCACATGTGTCACATAACGTATGTCACTCGTGTCTATGTCATTAGGGCTTGTGCTAATCATACATGTTTCACTAAGTTTATTTGAGGTCTATGCAACACATACAAGCTAGATTGGTGCATGGCATAAAAACATATTGAAATTCATCCCAATGTTTTAAAATTGCACACCTTGTATATGACCAGATGTTTGATTTGTTGATGTGCCACATATTTGCCACTTATTTTTTAGGTGAAATTATGAATAAAATCTACAAGAAGGTCAAAACAACCTAGGAACAACAATAACAACATCAATATCTAGTCCTTTAGACTAAAAATACAATAATAACATTACATCAATGAGTGTAGCAATGGTTACCTTTGCTTATTTGGGTAAAGGTTTAGGGTCTAGGGTTCAGCAAAGGTAGCCACCTATTTGTAGATTTTATTCATAATGTTGCACTTCAAGAGGAAGTGGCAAATTTGTGGCACATTGAAAGGAATCAAAAGCAAATATTGGCATTTGGTCATTTACAAGGTATGCAACTTAAAACAATTGGGATGAATTTTAGTATGTTCTTATACCATGCACTAACCTAGCTTGTATATGTTGCAACGTGTTGTTTTACAAGCATCTAAAAATGAACTTAAACCAATTATTCATTAATCAAATCACCTTTCCTTTGCCCTAAACAACCAAATTAGGAAATGTAGCCATTGTCATGCTTGTTAATGTAATGTTACTACTTTATTTTTTAAGGTAGAGTATTAAATATTGATGTTGCTATTTATTTTTTTTAAACCACCTATTGTTTGATTATTTATAGAATGTTTCACCTCAAGAAGAAGTGGCACATTTGTGGCACAAAAAGGAATAAGAGGCAAATGTTGCCAATGCCATTTATAAGGTATGAAATTTCAAGAAATTAAGATTTGAACTTCAGTGTGTCCCCGCCTTACTACTGGAAGTGATCCCAATCACTAACCATTCCATTCAAATTTTGAATAGAATGCACTTATCCCACTATAGTGGTTTGGTAGTGGTTTTGGATGTTCTTAATGATTGGGGTCCTATGGCAAGGGACATGTCATTGCACAACCACCATGCATGCCCAAACCACTAGTTATAGGGAACCAATTTCTAAAATTTAAATCAGTGGAATAGTCAATTTGGCATTTCCATTCCCCCTTATTGTTATTTTTGTTTGATGTTTGGCATATTATTACTTTCACACTTTATTCCGTAGATTGATCTACACTATCATTTGTCATGGTAGGGTGCAATAAGCGCCATGTTCAATAATGAGTGGTGGGACTAATGATGATTGTATTTTAAAGATGACATTATTCATGATTGGAGGCCATTCCTATAAAATTATTCGATGCACCAAACTAATGTAACATGTGTTGCAAGGTGTTGTTAAGTATATGGAAATGAATGCAAATCTTATTGTTTTGACACAAGTGACATACAAATGATCCTAGGTGCATGTATGAAAAATTACCCCATACATATGTGGGATGCAAATGTTCATTACCTTTGGACTCCAAATGCCAATTGAGAAAGTTCAAGTATGTGTGTTGTTCATGGAAAGGTACAAGATCTCGTAGCTTTAAGGTGAATGCCATTAACATCTTTCATGGAATTGCAATTGTAGATGATGCAACCAAATTGTTCAATGGGAATTGTTAACTTATTACAAATTGTGCACAGTCACATGTACACATAACACTATAAAGTTATGAGTTCATAAGATTTGGAATTTCATCCCAAGATTCAATATATAGTGTTTTGTTGTGGGAAGTTATAAAACATCAAGTTACATGTTGTGATTGATAGGGGTTCAAAGGAGCAACACATGAGGTGGAGAAAGGGTGAAATGTGCAAATGCGAATGTTAGAGGTACCATTTGATTTGAAAGATCCATGTGCATGTTTGAACATGTTTTTAGCAAATTTTATGATACAGGGCTAGTGTATATGGCAAGTAGAATCTATGGCATTAAGACTAGGTGTAAGTGATTTGACTTTAATGATACAAATCCAAATGATGCACAACCCTCAAACCTTAATGAAATAAACTTGGTTTAAGTGACATAGACTTCAAATAAACTTAGTGAAATGTGTCTGATTGGCACAAACCCTAATGACATAAACACGAGTGACATATGTTAAGTGACACATGCGAGGTTTTATTAACATACACTGCAATGACATATAACATTAGTCAAACCCAAGTGAAAATATGAATTTGAGTGACATAGGTGAGTTAGATGGGCTTTATTTGCATAGGCCATAATGACATATTACATTAAGCCCAAATGTAGTAGGAAACCCATGTGGCATAGGCCTTAGTGGCATAGGCACCAACGATGTATTACATCGTAGTGACATAGGTTGAATGACGCGTGTTGCAGTGATATAGACCTATGTCCTAGTGCTAAAAGATGAGTGAAAGAATATTAATGATATAGACCTAAGTCCTAGTGATAGAGGTTGAATGACCTATGTTGTAACGATATAGGCCTATGTCGTAATGACGAAAGATGAGTAAAAAAGGACTTAATGATTTAGACTTAGGTCCTAGTGACAGAGGTTGAGTATTACATGTTTTAGTGTTATGGAACTTGCCTTTTCATATTGTACCTTTTCAATGTTGTAGATTGTTTTTGAGTATTCAAAGCTTGGTGTTTTGAATTGTGATGCATTTTTTAGGCCTGATGTTTCACCACATACAAATGTGTGAAATCCAACTTTCATACTATCATGGAGGTTTTGAATGCGTGTGTTAGTGTAAATGCATTTGAAGATCAAGACATGTATGTTTGAACAACTTTCCAAACCATTGAAAATGGATGGGATTTAAATTTCTTTGTTAAATGTAGTTTATTTGACTTATATGGAAAATGTGGCTACAAGAAAATGTGGTAAAATAATTACCCATTTTTTTGGTTCAAAATTTTATCTTTGGATGAGGATATACAACATTGTTGTCATTTTTTAAAATTCTGATTTTGAAGGTGAAATGAACTATTTAGTTCCATTATGGGTACATGAAAGAGAATGTGCTTCAAAAAGATATGAAAACAAAAATCTTGCAAAGTTTTCAACCTTTTGTTAATTGCAAATGATTAAACATTGTTGTTTTCCCACATTTCTTGAGGTGCCAAGTTTTGTTCCTTTAAGTTTTGATGTAATTTTTAGGTTTGATTTGTCACCATGTACAAATGTATGTAGCCCAACATTGTTGTCGTTATGGGGGATGGCGTTGAATGCATGTTTCTGCATAAATGCATTAGTTCAAGATCAAGGTAGGTATGCTTGTGAGTAAACCATTGATATTTATGGATAGGATTCATGTATCTTTGTTTCAAGTAACGTGGTTGACTTACATGCAAACGTTCATTATTAGAGGATTCCAAATGCCAATAGAGAAAATGAACATATATGTAGGGAACCGATGGCTTTGGGATGCACACCATTAACCTACTTCATGAAGTTACAAGTATCATCCAATTTGGATGTTATATGTTGCAAATTATTCTTTTATTGTTGCAATCCCATAAATAATACAAAGTTGTTAAGACAAGAGGTGAATCTTCATTCCAAGTAACTGAGTATGACTTGTTTTGTTGTGGGAAATCATGAAACATCATTATCAAAAGATTGATAAGAGCTCAAAGGAGTTGTACATGAGGTGGAAGAATACGATAGGGATGTGTAAAAATCAAGAACATAAGTACCATCTTTCAAACTTTCATGTGCATGTTTTATGGTTTCAACAAACTTTAAAATACAATCATTATGGTAGATGATTTAGGCATAAACTAACACTGAGTCTAAGTGATGCAAGCCCTGGTGACAAGGAACATGTTCTAAACGACATAAAATTAAATGAAATAGGCCCAACTCACATACACCCTAGTGACATATAGAAGCTCTAATGACATTTACATCAAACTAAAATGACAATAACCTTGGTGATATTATAAACTTTAGTGACATGAGTTTTAGTGGCATATGTCATAGTGACATAGTACACCAAGTTCAAATTGAAACAAACCTTAATGACATAAGCCTTCATGGCATAGTGATTAATGACATATGACTCCTTAGTGACATAGGTCGTAGTGACAAACCCGTCCTAGTGAGTGACATAGGCCACTAATGATATTATGTGACATGTGTTGAATGACATAGGCCACCAATGACATAAATGTTGATAAAACTAGTTTTAATGGCATAGATCTTAATGATTGAATTAGTTGTAATGAGATAGGTTTTTGGGCAAAATGTGTTGGATTTTATAAGGGCTAATGTATATAAACCATGATTGAATGAGGAGAGGGAGGGGGAGGAGGAGGTGGTTCAAAGCAAAGGGGCTAAAAAAAATTAACCCCATTGCACCTTATTCCAAAAATGCATGTAAGTGACACATAACATCAAATTAATTCAAGTTATTAAGGTTTAATATGACTTGGTGATTTACATAGGCCAAGCAGTGATATAAAATCAATGACATAATGCTTGGTGACTAACTAAGGCAGATTGTTAGTTTAGTGAAGGTGGTGTATGGACCACCTTGCTATGTGAATGACCATGTTTGAGTGAAAATGAATAACGTGACATGTGCCATAGTGACCAATCTTGCTTGTGAATCAGATGTGAACATGTGCATGCATGGGGCAATGACTTGAATCTTAAGGAATAAGTTTTATGACTTAGTGACATGTAAGTTTTAACATGATATGAGTGACATTATAGTCTTTGATGATTGGGGTAGATTATCACACCTTTACCAAAGATAATGCATGGACCACCTAGCTATGCAAATGACCAAAATTATTCATGGGAAAAATAAAGTGACATGTGCCAAAATGACACAACTTTTAGGGATTCAAACTTTGTGAATTTTAATGTGATGCGTGATTATGATTAGAAACAAGAAAAATGGTGATTGGAAGATTTGGATTATGGTGAACTTTTATATAAATGACCTCCAAATCACTAATATATGTACTGACATGGAATACAATGATCAATCCCACCACCCAATTATAATGAGCCTAGCCACTAGTATTGCACCCTACAATGATGAATGTTAGTGTAAACTAAAATATAGAATTAAAGTGTGAAAGCAATATGTTAATTAAGCAAACTAGAAAAATCATTAATAAAAGTTGTGATTAGTCATGCATGTAATATAATGTGCTACACACATTGAAATTTTCTAAAATCACTAACATGGTTAATCACTAAAAAATCACTATGGATCAATGACACGAAGATTAATGCACACATTCTAGAATATCATTTGATGCATTCACTAAAAAATATTAACACCCATTAGAACAATAGGTCAAGTAGTGACAAGAAAATCACTATGTAATCACCAAAACATAAATATATATTTCACTTAAGGACTAGAAGGGATAATCCATTCATCATTGTTTTGGGTATAGTACATGCCATTATAGTAGATTAATCCATTAAGATTCCACCAATTGTTGCCACACAACCTTGTTCATTGGCCAATTCCACTAAGTTGGACAAGATGTCACTATAATGTCACTATGGTGGAATTGGTCTAATCCGTTTGAAATGAGTGGATTGCCCAATGGCTAGGACCCTGTTTCCTAATAATGAGACATAAAAAATCCTTAAACAATTCAATTGAGTAAATCTTGGAGCTCTTCAATTTGGATAACAAAAGAGATCCCCCTTTTTTTGGTGAAGATTAAAAGTAGCATGCCAAAGGATAATTATATGAAGTGGTAAGTAGTTGAACCCAATGAGATACTAGACAACTTATAGGAGGATGATTGTCCATCTTCTTTTTTAAAGTTCTAAACAACAATACATCTACATGAAGATGATTTCCATTCTTTGATAATCTACAACAACCAAACACCCTTGGATGTTTTTGTGCTTGGAATTTATGACTACAAACATCATGGGAATAAACCAACATTTGGCAATTGCACTTAAGATGGTTTATGAAAGATTCATCAACCTTTGAAAATCTAGAAAATTAATGGCAATTTTGCATACATGTTTGATTCTTACATGGAACTTCAATCTATTGTATCAACCACCTTGTACCTCCCATACTAATGTCCACAAATTGATGCATGATAGTATGGTTAGTAGCCCCATGCAGCTTGGACACTGTGGTCAAGAATGACATTCCCATGGTGGGCACTTTCATTACATTTGGCTTTCAAATGCAGTAGCATTTATAGTCAAACAAAAGTTTGGCTTTGTATAAATGGCCTATTAACCCAAATTGTTTACAAAAAAAAAGAAAAGTAAGATGTTTGAAAACTCAAGGAGGAACCAACAATTCATTTCATGTTTTCATCAGAAATTGTTGTTTGGAAGGTATTTCCATGTTGGCAAGCTTGATCTGGATGGGTGTTTGATGTTTGGATAATAGGATCAACTGGGACTGAGCATGGCATCACACGACACAAAGCTCGTTGGTGTTGGAGTTCAGTTCGAAATAATTCATTATCAATGCACAATTGGTTTATGGCAGACCAACAAAGCTATTCCCACCATCCAAATATTGATGAATCAGAATAAATAAAATGATGGAAAAGATGTACAAAGAGGGTGAATTTTTTTTCACAAGGCAATTGATTATCAAGCTTTCAAGGTTTTTGAATAAAAGATGGGTACATGAACAACAAATACCTGAATTTCCAAATTGTGTTCATGGCATTGCCTTTCCATAGTCTTTGTCGCTTGCTATAGTAAAAAATGCACAGTATCCATAACAACAATAACAAACAATACAACATCATAAGCAAGTTGTATTTTCAATGCAAGATTTCTATTGAAAAACATGGTGATGATCCAAAGGATTATGGAAACAGTCTAAGGTTCAAGTCATGAACACTAATGAAATAGAGAGGATCATGTTATTTTACAATGATTTGTTGGTTTTCTGATGACAAAGATGAATATTGTTTCTCCAATGACTTCACATGCCTTCGTAAGTTATAAGTTTCAATTTGATCTATTGGCGATTCAACATTGTAGCTCCAGCCTGGCAAGCTCTCTTGCAAGGGATCTCCTCCCCTAAAAATTTCCCATGAATTTTTTCACTATTAAGCTCGGACACCCATAGACATTTGAACTTGATCTTCTACACTAGTTATTTTACCTAATTTGAATACATATGTAAAGATTTGACAATTATTTTCCCGCATTCATTTTCCTACCTCCCTTGACAGGAGGTGCTTGTAATCATTCATTTCATTTTAATCATCTCCTGAAAATGCCATCAACTTCTATTGTTTTGTTTGAGGTTGGGCAAAAACATAAAACTTAAAAAGATGAAAAAGAAAAATGGTTATGATATCTTGACATAAAGTCAAGGTTCAAGACTTTTGAACCTCCCACCATTTTCAACTATCTTATTTCCTTGAAATTCAATTGCATGAGGTTCATAGGTTCTAACCCCCCTTATCACATGAAGTTAGGTGGAAGTGTTACAAATCAATTCGACAAAAGGACGAAATATGACACACCTGTGTTGTGAAGTTGATAATGGGTTGGTGCCATTGCTACAAGTCAAAATTGATGATGGGTTTTTTAGTTTGTTTGCAATGATGGAGCCTCGCAACTGTCGTTTAATATTTTGGAGTGAAACATCATTTCTGGATCATATAAAGAGGTTTTGAATGTAGTTAGAAATTATGTATGTTGAATTTAAGATTCTATGATGTGAGTGAAAGTTTTAAAAATTAAATGGATGTTTTTCAAAAAGATATGTTCTAGAGATAGATTTCAGTTTTTTTTCTCCTTATATTCTTCTACACACATGAGGAAGTAAATCTTTGTTTTGCTTTCCATTATGAGGTTGCTCCCATGAGTCCCATGAGATTAACTATTGGTCTCTTACAATTTTATAAAATTTTCAACATTTTGACATATTGTAAGGTTTACCCAAGTTTCGAAAAAAAAAACGAGAATTATTTTCTTTTTTAGGTTTCTTTACATAGTCTAAAAAGGCTCCAAATGAATCCCTCTTACTTCGACAACATTTCACAAAGCTTCCAAGAAGGGAAGGGACCCATTTGGATTACTTAAACTCTTGAGCTGCTATTAATATATTGACCTTGCCAAGTGTTGTTGAATGGAGGAGATGACTTGCTTTTGCCATGCAACATCTTGTTGCATGGTCTCTTGCATCCTTAAAGTTCTTCTCTTCATGACCTTGCATTTCTTTTTTTGGTCATGCAACACACATCATCATATTTCAGGTGACATGATTTTTCTTCACCACATTATTGCAGCTCCAAGCGTTGGATTTCATTCTAGAAGCTCACAAGCTTGATGATGAATCTGAAGGACAAGAAACAAAAACAAAAGAACAAAATTCTAGAATGCATGATGAAGACCATTGTGATCTTTTACACTACATGAAAAACAAGAACACAAGTTTTAGAAGATAACAAAAACATCATCATCATCATCATCAACCCAAGATATCATGGAAGGAGAAGATTCAGCACAAGCTTACCCTTTGTTTCAATCTTTTGAGGTTCACCATTGAACGAGGAAGTATTGTCATTTGTTGTTCTAATAATGCAATCTTGTCCACAATTTGTTGTAAAAGGCTTGTTGATTTTGATTCAGAAGTCTCTACTAATTGATTCATTATGTAGTCGATGTTTGCACATTGTTGTGATGAAGAGGTAGCCGAAGACAATGACAAATTCGGATCATCAACTACTATGGTCTCTTGTTGTTGGACTAGCTTTGCTTTTTGTGGTGGTGGTAGTGGTGGTGCCACTGGTGTCATCAACATGCATGGTAGAAAAGAAGAAGAGAAAGATTGAGCACCTCCAGTAGCTTGCATACTTGTTTTGTTTTCTATAACATCTAATTGATTTGTTGTTGCCGATGTTGTTTCTATTTCTGGTTGCCTTTGTTGTTGCTTTTTTAGGGTTCCAGTGAGCTTCTCCACTTGGGCTTTGAAATCTTGTCTTGAAATTGGCTTGGGATTAACCTTAGGTGCAACTACACATGAACTTGATGTTGACAAAAATGGATCCAACATGATGTTATGATGATCTGTAAAACTAAGCTTTCCAAACCCTTTTTGAGTATCTATTGCAGCAACATCAATGCATGATGCTGTTGATGTTGTTGTTGGAGAACACCTTTCCAACCATTTTGCAACATAAGTTGAACAAGAGCTTAGATCTTCCACCATAGTTGTTGGAGGAATTGTTGTTGCAGCAACTTGAGAAGTCTTACTAGTCCCACTCGATGAATTGTTAGACACTTGTAGGTGGTTCCTTGTCATGGTGAAAGACTCATCAAGGTTTTGCAAAATCTCATTTAAGTTTTGAAGCTTGCCTAAAAGCCTAACAGTAGAAGCCTCAATGGTTGTTGCACCAACATCTTTGCCACCACTAGGCTTCATTAAGAGAGGAGTAGCAGGTTTGATGCCACATTTTTGAATGAGTTCTTGAAGAGTGGTGAAGCAAGGGGTGATTTGTGGGATTGTTGTTGTTCCTGAGCTTGCCAGAGAATGCATACTCGGTTGTAGAGCCTCAGAACGGAAAGAATTTCCTTTGTCATATGCAAATCTGTTTAGTGAAACGCCACTTCCCGTGGAAGTCAAAGATAAAAGTCGTTGATCATTGTTGTTGTATGAAGCATTAGTGAAAGTGCTTGTGGAGGTTGTTGCAAGAGAATGCACATTCTTCGTCATTGTTGCTGCTAGCCATGATGGTGAAGAGTTTTGTGGAGCTACATCAGGTCCATTGCAATAACCTTCATGGGGACTATTCAACCTCTGCAACTTTAGGAAAGAGTCTTGCACCTCCTCAACAATCGGCAACAATTGCTTTTTGTTCTCATGATGATGACTAGGAGAACTTGGAAACGAAGAAGAATTGAATGGAAATGGAACAATTGTGGCTTGCAATTCCATACCCTACTACTATTCCTATAGTAAGTTCTTCCTCATCGCAAGTTTCGTTCGTTCCTTATACCAACAACCCCCATGCATGCTTACAAACAACAATAGGGTCTTGCAAGCACCTGGAAATCAACAAAATTTATCAAGGTCACATCTATTCTTGAAAATTTTCATCAAATATGTTTGTAATGGGTAAGTTGTATCACCTAACAAGTAAGGATACATTTGCACTCCACCAACATCAATTACAAGCCCCATCAAAATTTCTTGAAACTTTAGTTCCTTATACAAGCTACTTAATTTGAATGAACCACCATTAGTAAATCTTCCAGGTTCCGATGTAAAAACATTCCAATTTTTTTTATCACAATCACATACCCCCTAGAATAATGCTATGGAAATTTTTGTGATTATAAAAATCTCCATTTAATACAATGAGTATCCTATTTGGTTATTCAAATAAAGTGATGTGAATTCTATCAATAACACTTACAATGTTCTGCAATCCAATGATATTTTTCAAAAAATTTGTGATTGAATGCAACTAACTTGTGCTAGGAGTGTGAATATAAATACCAAATAATTTGTCATAGTTGGCAAGTGTTTTACATATCATCATTATATATTCCCAAATTATTGATGTTTCAACATTGTACAAATCTACCATTCACTCTAGAGGAATTCCATGTGCTAATATGTACAATACAATCTTCAACACCTTTGAATTTGATAAAGGAGCCCATATAAACATTTTAGCATGTGATTTTAAAAATGGGTGCAATTATTCCAAAAGAGTTTGAAAACCCAAAAATGTCATTCTATAAGCTTGCAAATATTTTCTATCCACATTTGTGGTGTAGTGTGCCAAACACCTCTTTCAACAATGTCAAAATTTAACCTTAACCACATTCTTTAAAGACATGTTTCCTTGTAATAAATAGAAAATAAGCAAAGGAAAAAAAAACCTTTCAACCAAAGAATGTTCTAAAGACAAAAAATGCTTGTGCCCTTTACATTGTGAAGGCTTTAAAAATTAAACATGAGAAACAAAACAAAAGACCAATAGTAAATGCACTATTGTGGTGATCCATTGTGTCAAATTTTTTAAAACAATTAAAAGAAATCCATAACTACATTGAAATTTGGGGCGTGTTTCAAGGCATGGGAAAGCTCACAAGTTCTTCCTAAAGAAAGAGAAAAACATAATTTTAAAATTTTACTTAAATTATTAAACCAATTACTTTTCAAATTAGTGGTCCAAATGATTGGGATATAAAAATTACAAAATCATCTTATAATCAAATTAACGCCCATGGGACTAAAATGAACCCAAAATGACCCCATGGTAAATAAAATGGGTGGTACAAGGGGGGGGGTGTGTAACTAAACTCTCCCCCACCACATTAATGGTTGTGGGCTACATAGCCAACAAATAACCCTCCCATGTGTGTGACCTAAGAGGAGGTATCTTAAACTTCATCATTCATCACCGTTCTGCTTTTATGACTTTAATTTACAACCAATAATGGTTTTGATTAAAACATAATAAACATGTACAATGAAAATACCTTCAACAATGGAATTATTTTGATCGTTGTGATTTCATTTTTGTTAATCAAAAAACGAATTCACCTTTGCATTAATCCATCATCCATGATTTTATTGAAAAATCACGCCCCAAAAAAAATAAAATTCAAGAATTCATTGAAATTATTTTCATGATTTTAAAATTATACAAATGCAAAATGAAAATAAAAAAAAACCAAATTTAACATTATAAAGATGCATTACATGTACACATGCACAAAATGTTAAAATACAAAAGAAAAAAAATAAAAATTTGGTTAAAACCTAACCCTAATACATATTTTGATATTAATAAAAATACACCATACAAAGCCAAAGTAACAAAATTCATTTCAAAAACATGCTTGACAAGTGTACGTGCACAAAAATTAACAAACATAAGTAAAAATTAAAAAAATATTTTTCTTTAAAATACTTAAGCTTAATACATGTATTTTTGAATTAATTTAAAAAATTATGTACACCATGCAAACACAAGATGAAAAAAATAAAACACAAAAATCATTTTACAAACATCCTTTATATGCACTCATGAACACAAAATAATAATAATAATAATAATAATATTTAAATAATAATAATAAAATAATAAAAATAATACATACCTTTGTGAAAAATGTTTGGTAAAGCTCCAAGTGTTCCAAAGTTAATGATTTTGAACTTTGAAAACTTTGTAGTAGTATTGATGTTGCAATGTGTGTAAATTTTACAATAAAAAACAATGTTTTATCCTTTTTCTTATACATATTTTTATTGGGGCATAGTTGCATGTTGTACCTTAAGCCACTAGCTTCAATTGTGGAGCTCCATATAGCCACACCTTGGTGCTCGAGGAGAGGGCAAGGTGGAAGGTTGTTGTTGAAGCTCCCTCTTGACCTTTGAAGCAACACATGTGCCCGAGGTTATTGTATCTGTTTTCTCTCACACTATTTCAATCCTTTGTGAAATGGAATTCTCATTCAAAGTCTATTATCAACAATGATTCTCACCTACTTACAACCACTTTGAATTCCACAAATCCTTTGTGAAATGGAATTCTCATTATTCAAAAGTCTATTATTGGACAATGATTCTCACCTACTTCAACCACTTTGGATTCAACAACATTTCAGAATTCTGAAAATGTTCACAACAAACATGTCATCTGAAATCTAAACATGGACAACCATATGATAAATTCTGGAAAAAAAACAGCCCATAAACTAAGCTCCTTGATCATCTCATCAATGGAATTAAGAAACTCAAGAGTCCATCCTCGATCCTCTAGTCACTGGAATTAAGGAACTCAAGAGCCTACTCTACAAGGGAGTCGTCGTGCCTTTGACAATAGTAGAGGGTCATTGTTGTATAATATGTAAAGGAGTAGTTCCTTATACACAAAAGCTTGATTAGTGTTGAGATTGAATGAAAACTTGTTTATGACACAAGATGCATATGAAGCTGCTATACACAAGGGAGGAACAAACACATTACTGCGTAGGGTTTGAATATTCCCACCTTATTCTGGAGATATCTCCAATCAATTTGAAATGGAATGCTGGGGTTCGTATTCCTCTTCCTCCCAACAGCTTGCCCACACCACTGGAAAGTCATCAGGAGCTTCTGTTGCATCGACAAATTCTGATTCTTCAAACTCAATCAAGTGAATGACATCCCACAGGACTAGTTAGTGTCCAGGAGTTGACGCCTATCAAATTTGTGTGAATAGGAAAGCATGAAAGAAGAAGCACTGTGCAGAGACTCCTTGCATGAAAATCTAATGTGAGCTTTTCAAGAGACTGTCTTAGGAGAGCAATGACCAAAGGTCATGTCAACACTATGTGTTATTGTGTTCTCAAATATACAGCGAGAATAAAGATACAAAAGGAGGAATCTAAGCTAACAAGGTTCGTATGCGCGAATCGGTTACAGAGCATCGCACATTTTCCATCAACTCCAACAAGCAACGACGGCCCACGACGCCACAGTGCGCGAGAAAGAGAGAAAGAGAGAGAGAGAGAGAGGGCAGCAAACGACGTCAGAAACCGCCCTCAGCCGTGCACGCTACGAGCGTGCTTTGCACCCTCGAGACCCAACCAACCACCGGGTTCGCTTGGATTGAACCATTCCCCCAACATTCCAGATCTCAGCAGATCTCGACCTTGGGCAATCGGAACCGCTAGATCTCTGCTCGGGTGCGAGATCCACCCGGAGACAGATTAGGGTTTGCAGCAACGTATGCGCAACGAGGAGGCAGGGCGCACTGAAGAGAGAGAGAGAGAGAGAGAGTCGGGGGGGGGGGCAAAAGGAAGAGATTGTTTTTGTGATGTGTGTTTGTGAGCAGTTTGATTGGCGTTTTTGGCGGAGTGTGAGATACGGAATTGGTAAGTAGGTGTTCGAGAGAGAGGTTGTGAAGATGCTGGAGGTTTTGGTTTAGGATTTGGAACAAGAATCGACAGAATTGGTGGAGTGGTGTGGGAGAATTGGTGGTGGTGGTGGGGGAAGTGGGAAGAAGCAGGAGGCCATGGCGAGGGAGGAGGTAGTACCACGCGGTGTACGTTGTCAGGTGGTGGTGATAGGCGATCGTGGAACGGGCAAGTCTAGTCTGATTATCGCTGTTGCCACCGACTCTTTCCCTGACAAAGCACCTCCTGTGTTGCCGCCCACTCGTCTACCCCATGATTTCTATCCGGATCGTGTACCGCTTACAATCGTCGACACTTCTTCCAGGTTAGCCGGTTGTATCCTTCTCCTTCTTCCTGCAGCTCGTATGTTGTTTCTGGGAGGAACTTCTCTAGGGAGGGGTTTTGACAGATCTGGAGAAAAAATAAAAACAAAGATTCTTTCTTCCCCCGAGGTTTGACAATATATGCACGAGTGTCCAACTAGAGGCCGCTCCAACATATGTCCCACAGGCAGCAGCTCAATTGCATCTATTGTATCATTTTGGGATTTTTCCTCTATGCAGGAATTTTTGCAAGGGCATTTGGGACAGGACAGTTTATTGATGATTTGAAGTGGTGGTTCTTGCCCAGGCAAGAAGACAAAATGAAGTTGGAGATGGAGGTCAAGAAGGCTGATGCTATAGTGCTGACTTATTCGTGTGATCGGGCACAAACACTTGATCGGCTTTCCACCTATTGGTTGCCTGAGCTTCGACGCTTAGAAGTGAGCTGCCTCTCTTCTCTGAGCTGCTCGATGCCATGGCCTCTGGTATATCTTAGGGGGAGACAGTCCAAGTTGCTGGTAAATTTTTTCTTTTGTTGTGTTTTGCTAATGCTCTATGTACCCCTTTGTAGATCAAAGTGCCAGTCATTGTTGTTGGATGCAAGTTAGATCTCCGCGATGATCAGCAACCAAGCTTAGAGCAAGTGATGGCGCCACTGATGCATGAATTTCGTGAAATTGAGACATGCATAGAGTGCTCAGCTCTTAAGCAAATTCAGGTATTCTTCAGTATCCAAATGTGCAGTATTACTTTGTCATTTTGAGTTTCTTTTTCTTCTTCTGTAAGTAGTGTTTTGGAGTTCTGAAAAGGTGGGCCCTTTTCAACAGGAAATGTGCTGTGAATGCTCTCTTTTAATGTAGGTCTGCATTGGTTTGTGGTTCAGAACTCAGAAAGTTAAGCAACAATAACCTGCTGCTGCAGATTGCTGAGGTGTTTTACTATGCACAAAAAGCCGTACTACACCCCACAGCTCCCCTCTTTGATCAAGAAACTCAAACATTAAAGCCACGCTGTGTTCGAGCTCTCAAGCGGATCTTTATACTTTGTGACCAAGATAAAGATGGAGCTCTCAGTGACACAGAGCTCAACGACTTTCAGGTATCAAAATCTGCCAGGCATGTTGCCTTTCTACCCAAGAATGGTATTTGTGAGTACAGGAACTGACTTTCAGGTGTGGTTTTAGGGTTAGGGTTTGTGGCTTTGCTTCTAGAGCTAATGTGAGTTGAGATCTAGATGCTTGTTAAATATATTTCCAGTGGCCTTATGTTGGTGGAGCAGGTCAAATGTTTCAATGCCCCTTTGCAGCCAGCTGAAGTAGTGGGGGTAAAGAAGGTGGTATCTGAGAAAATTCCAGAGGGAGTGAATGGCAATGGGCTCACATTGACTGGCTTTCTTTTCCTCCATGCCTTATTTATAGAGCGAGGTCGCTTAGAAACCACATGGACAGTCCTTCGAAAGTTTGGGTATGATGATGAAATTAAGCTGCGTGATGAGCTATTGTTGAATCCTTCTTTCAAGCGAGCTCCTGATCAGGTGAACCTATAGCAATTGATGAAAGATGTCTCATAAAAAATACATATGTAGGGCTTATTTTGAATTAGATTCAATTTTCATGTGTTTACTGAGAAGGTGTGCCTGAGGATAACAAGCAATTTCTTGACAAGAAATGTCAGGAAGAAGCTCGACAGATCATGCTTGAGGCTGTACTTTGCAAGAATGATGTGTTGACCCATTCCTTAGACAGGACAACTAAACATACTCAATGACTGAGAGAATATTTGGAATACACAAGTTAGGTTGTGGATGACTCTGAAGCAACTTTTTTGTGTGAAGTACCTTTGTTGGTGTTATTTCTTTCATTACCCCAATGCATGCCCTGGCCCTCAAGTCCTCCATTTCCTGCCTAACACAGGCTCTTTGTGTGCAGAGTGTTGAGCTGACAGAGAAGGCCATTGGTTTCTTGAAAGGGGTTATTACGACCGCTGATTTAGATGGGGTAAAGATGAACCAACTTGCTGAATGCTAAACCTAATCATTTTTCTCTCCACTAGTCAACATTTTTACAGCAGCTAAAGTAGCATGAGCAGTGTTCAGGGTAGCTAAGTGAATCTGTGCTGTCATGGAGATGTGGCTTGAGAATCTTGCAGTTTAATTAGAGGTGGCTTGTCTGAATTATGAGATCTGTGATTTTAGGATGGTGTACTGCGTAGTCAAGACTTGGATGAGATTTTCTCAACAGCTCCATCCAGGTAAATGCCACTGAGTGTACCTGAGGTTTTTCTTTTTTTCTTTTTTTCCCCTGCTGAGCTTACCTGTCCTTGTACCATTAATTCTGCATATACATGCATACATGGTTGGAGAAGACTTGTCTTGTATGGAAGGGATCCATTTGGTGCAGTGAACCCCCTACGGCATAGTAATGAACTGATCTGTCTTCTAGGTGGTTGATGGTCAAGCTGATTTGGCACATCTAGGAAGGTCCTGCAATCTCACTCTCCTGCTGAGTTGCATGCCCACTTTCCCATCTACTATGTGTGCCTGTAAAGGTAGTATTTGGGAAATGTGTAAGTTGTAGGTGTTTTAGCCATCAGTAGGTGTGGTTGCAGTCTCAGGATATGCTAGCTGGATCAACCTCTTAGTATGTTGTGAATTATTCGTAGTTGTGCAGTAGATTCGTTAGGCTGATGAAAGTGGTTGGATCAAAGATGCAAGTCTTTTGACTGTGAACAAACAATCACATTATGTCAGGTGAATTCTGTAAGTCCTGCTCCCAAACAGATTGGAGAAACATTTGTTCATGGAATAAACTTCAACACAGTCTGGAGTGGAACAGGCAGAAAGATGATTAGTTGTGGTGTGATGGCAGCCCCTTGGAGGATCCAATCTATGGAAATGCTGTTGAGACAAATGCAGCTGGTGGAATCACTTTCGATGGGTTCTTGTCTCTGGTAAATCATTTTATTGGCTATAATTGCAGGCCCTATGCTGGCATGCCTTTAGGAGAAACTGTGCCTAGTTATCACGGAATTATGCTGCCAGTGAAGCTGGTCTTGTGTCCATTCTGATGTGTATAGAGTGGTCGTTGATTTTTTGACTAGAAGAACTAATCATCTAATGTGGTTTGCTGTGGGCATGAGGGCTGTTTTTGCTGGCCTGGTCTAACCTGATCAGTGTGTGGGGTGGCTGTCAGTGGGCATTTATGACTTTGCTGGAGCCACAGAAGAGCTTGTCATACCTAATCTATCTTGCATATCCAGAAGACCCATCATCAGCTTTTCGGATCACAAAGCAAAGACGGCAGGATCAAAAAAGGCAACATTCACAGCGTGCTGCATTTCAGTGCTTTGTCTTTGGCCCAACTGGCACTGGCAAATCTGCCCTGTTGAATGCTCTAATTGGCAGGTATGCTAACTTTCAATGAACAGCCTTTAGTGCTAGCAGTTTCAATTTCTCCAGTTATTGTATGACAAATTCTCCTCATCAGGAGTATACTCCATCTGGATTTTGTTTGAGCTGATTATCTTATCGCTGCCTTGGGCTGTGCATTAGGCTTGGATACTTGCTTGTACAGTGGCAAGCTAAAATGAAATGGAGCTTGCCCTCACAAGCTTTTTGCAGCTTGAATGAGGGTGGTATTGACTTTTTTATTAGTTTTGTCTCTTGAGTGCTAGTAAACATCAAAACTGAGTCTTTCCATTGCTTCCAGAAATGCAATAGAAAGTTATCACACAAAATTTGCATAATTATTCCCCCTAAGTTTTTGGTTGATTATTATGTACTAATCTACGCCCACCATCAGGAGCTGACAAAGTCAGTATGTACTTCCAGCAGCTAGTTGCTGTTATTCATGCTGAAGGGGATGGTCTGACACTCTGTGAGTGGCACGCATGAGCTGATGACCACATTCATTGTTGGCATGTTAGTTTTGAGACCATGACAATTAAAGTGTTACCATCAAAGTGTTACTGTGGAGTTTTTCTCTGCTATCTCATAGATATGTTATGGTCTTGGGCTGTTCTCAAAGTTTTACCTTGGCTGCTACACAGCACACAGAAACCATGCTTGGGTGGAGTTCTCAATATTCAGATGGCCTCTATGACCCAACTATAATATTTGGTAGTTGACAGAGATTCCTTCAGGTTTTGTATATGAAATTATCAGTGTATTCCACACTAAATTTCACTAACCAACTGTGGCTGGCTGTTTCAAGTTGATCATTGCCCTGCTTATTTCTGAACATGATCATGATCACAGGCCTTTTAACGAAGCATATGAGCACACAGAGGGTGATACCTATTCCACAAACATGGTGGAACTAGATGGGGTATGTGTACATGTGGTCAGCAGTTGTGAAAATCATGACTTGTTTGGGATATAATAGATCATGAAGATGGTGGTCAGGGTCTGCATTTAGGGCCCTATTGATGTTGATGATGAATAATGCTGAGGCTCCCTGTCATAAAAGTGGAAGCAACACATGTAGAAAGATCTCAGTTAGTGGGTTTGCTGCATGTTAAACAGTATTTGAGTAATGCTAGACTCAATGTAACTGGAATTGCATTTTTTTTTGGGGAAGTAAATTTGAGGAATGTATTCTGTTATCCCATGGAAGTTTCTGGTTACTGACTTCTGTTGCGTAGACTTTTTACTGCTCCTTAGAGTTCTCTTGTTCATGCACATGTCTGGGCTTTTGCTTTGGAATTTGTAGGTGAAGAAAGCTTTGATCATGCGGGAAATTGATGAGGAATCTGTGTCAAACTTTCTGGAGAAGGGGAATGCTTTAGCTGCATGTGATGTTGCAGCCTTTGTGTATGATATGTAAGTTGCATCTGAAGCCTGCTCAGCTAGAGCAGAATTGTTTACAAAGGTCAGAAGATCCATGTTATGAGATCAGTTGTTATGCACTTGAAATTTTCATAACCTGTTCCAATAATAGGTGTGGTGGGGTGCATGGCATGGCAGTTCAGATGCTGTATCATGGAAGCGTGCTGTAGAATTATTGGTGCAGGTGGCAGCTCATGGTGAAACCAATGGGTTTGAGGTGCCTTGTTTGCTCATAGCTGCCAAAGATGACCTTGAGCCTGATCCTGCCATCATCCAAAGTTCTGCTCAGGTACCTATTCCTTTCATCCAATGGCTCTTCATTGGTCTGTAGTTGGCTTTATTGGCTGTAAGAAGAACACTATATACTGGTGCCTTGAAATTTTCACTTGTCTTGTGTCACTATCTATGCACAAAGAAGGCTAGTCACAAGAAGTCCCTGCACCAACCTGTAAAGCACTATGCCCCCTGGAGCTGTACACTTCTGTTCTCTGACATGCCATTCACCTGTAGATTGTTTAAGCCAACACTTCTGTGTGACTATCATTGTTCACTTTCCATCCAAAGGTCCCAATAGTTGGCATTGCAGTTGGGTTTCTTTGCTGTCATGGGTTTGGATAAATTGTGACTATCATTGTTCACTTTCCATCCAAAGGTTCCAATAGTTGGCATTGCAATTGGGTTTCTTTGCTGGCATGGGTTTGGATATTTATTGGTTTGCCCTTGAGCTATGCAAAGAAGTTACTTGACTGAGGACACTCTGAGGATATTCTTGGTTAGAACCATGCCATGTTGTTATGTCCAAGACCCCTGGAGTTTGATATTGTGTATATATTCGTTATTTTTTATATCTCTACCCAGCGAATGTTTGTTTGATTCTTTGGGCAGGTTTGTGCTGAAATGGGAGTGGAAGCCCCTGTCCCAGTGAGTATGAAACTTGGGGATCTTGGCAACCTGTTTCGTCGGATTGTCAATGCTGCTCAACGACCGCATATGAGTATTCCTGAGACCAAGCTGGGACGACAGAACAAGATTAACCGTCTTTTCCTTCAACGCTCAATCACAGCTGCTGCTGGTAAATCTGGAACCCTTTACTTTCCAAGCAAGGACTCTCCCATTAATATGATTTGACTACTCTCAGCCAAGTTACTGCTGGTAAAGCTGAGATGCCATTTGTCTCAGCCAAGGATCCTATCCCTACCCTCAATTTATGAATGAGCTTCAGAGCTTTCCATTCTTGGATATGAGAGATAGAGATGTCTGACTGGTCTGAGTTGTTTGTTGTCTACAGTGGGAGCAACCTTGGTGGTGGCAGCCATAACCTTTTATCGAGTGTATTATGCAAGGAAACATCTGTCTGGTAGCTAGGGTGCCTTTCCATCATACATCAGCTTATCTGATGAATATTGTTGCAAGGACCAATGCTGGCAGAATCTCTTCTCAAGCAGTGCTCTATGGTTGGAGACAAGAAGAATTCAATCTCATCTTCCATCTCTATATCTAGAACTGTTGTGAAATTTGACTTGAATCCCGTTCTGTTAAATTGTCACAAGCTTGAGTGGCATTAGTTAATTTTTAATGCAAGGCAGTAAACAGCCCCGGTTCAATATAGGAAGAAAGTCCTTGCAGCAACAGAATGACAAAATATGAAGTCATTGACCAATTTCTGTGAGTTTAAACCAGAAAATTGAATGTTTGTTGAGGAAGATGTGTTCTTGAAGAGGTTTAGAATTTCTTGTTCCCATCTTTTTGTCATTTTTCTGTAATGGGAATTCTACTGATGTTCTTTTCAACTTACTCTTGGCCTTTCTTCCATGCAAGTCATGGACAAAACTGTTGCTTTTACTTTCTGGTCTATGAAGTGCTACTCCTCTTTTTGTTTTACATGGGATGGAATTTTTTCATATGCTTGTTTTTTCCAGAAGCCCTGACGAGTGGAGGACCATGAGCTTCTCTCAGCCACTGAGGTAAGCTATGTGTAAGCTGTGCTTGCTAGTCACCACAAACTACTAGGCTTTCCAGTGAAAAGAAATAATCCTTACATTTTTTTTTCCCCATGCTGACTAATAGAAACTATCCTTGATGCAGATCCAGTGATAAAGAGTTCTTGGATTTTGCTACCTCTGTTTATCCTCTGAAGGATGAAGGCTTCAGAAGACAACTCAAGTGGTAGGGGGGTGTAAAAGTGGTGGTGACGACTTTGTCTGCAGTGTTGTTATTCTTGCATTGAGCAAATCTTTTGGAAGATTACTTGATGAAATTATAGCGGTAATGATGGTGAACTATCTAATCGTGTGAAAAAGTGCAGAATTGAGACTTGCATCTGAGAACAGGAGAGAACAGGAAAGATATTGAACAGGAAAGCCCTTGTCATGTAAGTACTACATCCACATGATAATCTCATGACTGATAGATGATTTGCATTTTTTTTTGTGGATTGCAGCTTGTTGGACAATTCAGAATTAAAAAAAAGGAGGAGCAGCAATTTCAACAAGAAAATGACTTCAAATACACTTGCTGTTGTTTTTGTTGTTGTCAGATTGTTGTTGTTTGTCAGCTCAGAATTTTGGAAGATCTTCTAGTGTCTTTGCTAGGTATTTGTTTCTTCATGAACTTTATGCACAAACAGCAAGCAAGTTGTAGTGGAGTTGATGAAGCTTTTGTAGTTCACTCCACTCTGTTTTTCTCTGCTTTTGAAGAACTGGAGAGTTGCAGCTTTTAGCCATTGCATCAATATTGCATTTGAGCTTCACTTTGTTCACAGTGTTCTGGCACAGCAGTCAGTGAGTGGGTGGATAGGTGTGTGGAGTAAAGGGCAGACCGAAAGCAACATCATGATCAGGGAGAAACCAAAGTGGTTGCAGCATGATGGGGTCCAGATCTTGTCTCCAGATGTTCAGTGAAATGGGTAGTAGTGCTTTGTGACTGCAGATAGTGATCACATGGTATGAATTCATCTCCATTTTTTTGTTTTCTAGTAGCTCTATTTTATAAATTGCTTCTGTCCTGCATTCATGTTCTTACCTGCACAAATAAAATAATGAGAGGGATACCTTACCTTCTTTTGCATGTACGAGTCCTCTAGTCTATTTTTGAAGTGCTGGAAGCTTATGATGACACTTGCAAGTAGATTGGAAGTGGGAGAATCAACAATTTGAAGAGTGCAACTGCTGACATGACTGAATTCCTTTAGGAGTGCCCAGTGGAGTGTAGTTTGTAAGCATTGCATTAAGCTATCAAATTGCAAACCTTCTTCCATTTTCCTTGCTTTTGGTCAAAAGTCTGACATGTGTCAAATGCGGTGTACTACTCATGGGCATTTCACTTGAGTCTGTAGCACCTTAATGCTAGAAGTAGATTGCACCTTATGGACAAAAAAACTGATATTTATGTAATATAAAATGCTTAGGGCATCTTCACTGACAGCAGTGAAATGGCCAGTAAACTACATGTTGGATGAAGCATAGTAGTCAGTAGTGAATGATTTATTATCTCACCTATTTCAAAGATTTACTCCATTGTTGTACACCTCATTTTATTTCATATCATGTGCAATTTTCTCCTAATTTTTTTCTTTCAAATATTTAGCAGAGGACAAATGGGTATTATATACACGAAGAGAAGGAGTTAATCTGAAGTGCAATTATGTTGAAAAATGAAGTAAGATGAATGTAATTGTCATGGCATGGGACCTTGTGTATTTTACACCTTTTTTGGCTTTGACTCTAATGGAGAGACTATGGAACAAAGTTTGTTTTTATTTGGTCACATTTTAACTGTCATTGGTTTGAATCACTATTCGGTGAGTATGTGATTTTGTTTATAATTTCCAGGTATATGTATTTTGTATATTTCAGAACTGGAGAATGCCCAGTTCTGGGTTTTTGAAAAACAAATCAGGATCAAAGAATTGCTGGATCTGATCTTTTTTTAGAAAACCTCAAAGGATTGATGGGTTTGAATGAAAGAACTGGTAAAGAATTGGTGATTTTGTGAGCAGTTATGTGACTATTTCAAAAAAAATAGAACCATAGTAGGGCTGTTCTGAGAATTCAAGTCCAATCCTCAACTCCCAATGCTTGTCCCTCTCCTCGTGCTGGATCCTGTTTCAAGAACACTGAATGTTTCAATTCTGAGGTCTGGATTTTGTTTCAAGAACAAAAAGAAAAAGACACTCTCTATGTCTGACAATTGCTTCCAGTTGCACCTGTGTCTGAAACATATGCTTGAATGATTTCATTGATGAGGTTCCAGTATTTTGCAGGATCCTTTCGACTTTCTCTGGCATCTAACTCAGAATTGATGTTGTATTAGGATTATGCTTCATAGTGGCTTCTAGAAAGCGCTGCCTTTCCTGGTTGCCCAGCTTTTTAGGAGCTGAGTCTTTTTCAAGTTGGCCCCCTCGAGGATTCTACAAGTAAGCATGTCCCTTTGGCTCAAATCAGGTGGTTGGTGGAGAATTCATGAAATTGAGATCCCAGGATATGTCATTGAAAAGAGGAAGAGAAGGCTGAGAAAAAAGCTTGCAAGAAAGAGGCAAAGATTCAAGACACTTCAGAGAAAAACAGTTCAGCAGGCTGCCCAAATTTAGCATTGTAAATTTAGAAAATACGGGTTTAGGACTTGGATATTTTCCTTCTGGGTTTGAGAAAGGGAGACTTTAATCAGCTTTTCTCACAATCAACATGTCTTATTTTGTTGAGGTACCTGAGCTCTCCTTGAAGATGTATTTAGTTGAAATTCTTATTTGAATTCACATGACTGGGTATAGATTGACCTCTCTCATGTTTTGTACATGTAATTTTATAGTCCTTCTACTGCAATTGTTTAAAGACCTTGTTGAAAATTTTCAGAAGGTGGATGTGAGACATGACTTCCCATGGATGCAGCTGGAGAATGACCCAAGATATGGAAGGAGCAGCAGAGGAGCGCTACAACTTATGTTATGTAGCATCCCTGAAAACTTGTGCATCACTTCCATGCTCTCTGTAAGTGATCAGTTGCAGTTGGAGTTATGGAGTAAGGAATCTAGCAAAACATGTTGGGGCTTCTTGTTTCCCATGGATCTATCAAAAGTGAGATAGAATTGTATTTTGATGTGTGAAGCAAGAAAAAGGTTGTTGAGAGGTGGGATTGAATTGTGTGTGACTTTTGCCATGCTAGCTTGGGTTTAGGGTTTAGGATTTAGCATACAATACCCAATGGTAGTTCAGATTGAAACCCTTCTGAATTTTACAAACAACATTTTGAGGCCAAGAAGGGAGTACAAAGGATCATCCCAACGTTGTTCCTATTCATCTTTTGTCAAGTTGCAATGTTGATTGCCTAGGTTGAGAGCTTGCGATGTTAAATCATGATTGTGCTTGCACGAACCTTATTTGCTAGTTGTGACTAGTCCTATTGAAACATAATATTTCATAGTTGCTTGTATGATTTGGAAATGAATTTATATTATGTGAGAAAGATGAAAGCAAGCTTGTATGTGAACTTGTGAGTGTGTGGCTGTAAATATGAAACAATATGATGTGGCTACTTATGTGAGGTCCTAGCATGATGTTGGGAGGATGGTGGCATGGCAATAAAGTAGCACAAAATCTTCAAAAAAATCTAGATTTACATTTGAAATTCCAAGGGTATGTACCCCAAAGAGGTGCCTTAACTCAATGTTTTCCTAGCATCTATATTCAAGTTCCTTGTTCCAATATTCAATATTTGTAAACTTACTAAAGTTTCTTTTTTCTTTAGGATTCCCTCTACTCCTTTGCCCTTTCCTTCACCAAAAATCTTGAGACCTTCTCCAACATCGCCAATTATTTTCAATTTTCTAGAACTTCTAATGTAGGTGCAAGAGTGTGTCTATCACATGTCCATGTCGAAGTGTTGTGAATGAATTGACTCCATGGAAATCTTCAATAGCAACAATCTCCAACTATACCCAAATGAAGCACTCTTGTATGAACATCATACTTATATCCTTTGATTTCTTGAAAGTACATGTAAATAGAAACAAGTCAATGAATCAATAACAAAGATTAGCAACTTGAAACTAACATGCAAATTCAATTCAATGGAATCCAAGTTGAAGCACATAGATTAAAACAATGATGAAACATGCATTTCATTTCTTGATTATTGTATCAATGATTGAAATTGGAAACAAAACTTGAAAAATCAATTACAAGTATGCAAGCAATATGTTCTCTAGAAACAAAATAGATTCATACCTCTTTATAAACAAACCATGATTGACAATTTGAAATAATAACATACACCCTAGGTAATTGTAAGTTACAATATGCTTAAATGTATGTTGTAGGGTCATTTTTTCAAGATTACTAATGATTAAAGTAGTCCCCAATGTTATTTGTTTTGCAATATTCTAAAATGGCACTCATTTTTTTAAAAAAAAATAATTTTATTTCAATAAAAATTTGCTAAATCACATTCAATTTTTTTGTGACCACATGAAGTATTTCATAAAATCACAACATTCATTGCCATAATATTTATGAATCTTGTAAATGGACTTTATAACATTTATTGTTGAGAATCATTTGGATATATTTTTGTTTTCCAAATTGCTATGGTTGATTAGGTAGCTAAAACAATGATTTAAAATTTCATTTCAACAAAGAAAATAACAATGTAAAGCCCTAAAATTGCAAGATTTTAAAAAGTCCTTTTGGGGAACATCTTTATTATTTTTGTTGTTCCTTCGCATTTCATTAAGTTTTATATTGTGTAAGGATGTAATTTTGCTTGAAAAATAATAATTATGTGACTTAATTATCATGGGAAAAAGATGTTGTCAACAAAAGAAAAAAAAATTGGTGTGAAAATTTGGTGAAAATGAACTCCTTGTAACAAAAAGAAACGAGGAAAAGAAATCACACGCCAATTATGCAAGTGAACTACTCAAATTACATCTTCCATGAAATTATTACATTATGATATGCTCAAACAAAGGTGAACAAATTGATTGAACTACAAAATTACTATTCAATCAAGACTATGGGTGATCAAGGATTAGAAAATTCTAGTCTCATTCTCTCAAGCTCAACTGGTCCCTTCGAAGGCAAACACACAAAAAACTGAAACAAGTATTCCCATCCCTGATGAACACAATTCTATAGTAGATTCTAGACAAAAACCCATTACACATGATTCGAATATCCACATAACAATACACAATGCGATAACTTAAACATGAAATAATTTTCTCCCCTTGTTTGGACATTGTTATCCCCACATACTCAGGGAGATTCCATTTTTTGACAATTTGTTAGAGTGTTACAAAGATGGAACAATGTCTTGTATTCCCATTAGTTATTTCCTAAGATTGGACTTCTTCCAAAACAACAGTTTCAACCTTGGAGCTCCCAATTACATGGGTATTTTTTCTCTTAACAATACAAACACACACACAAAAATGGAAAGCTATAACATTAATAACCCCACACTTTACGATAGGGACTCCTTTTGAAACCCTAAACCTTAGAGCTAGTCATCATATCTTTGAATCAATCCCTACATTCTACTACTCAACCCACACTTCCTTTGTTGAAACACATGTGTAGCAAAGATCAAATGTTTCTACAAAGAAATATAGGTGCACAAATGAAGCAATCTTCCTCCTCTTCCACTTCTAAAAAAACACCAAACACTAAAAGTTTTTCTAAGGTTCTTAAAATCACTCTACCAAAAATGAAAAAAATGTGGTACTTAGCTATGTCACACATGTTAACCACTCCTCCATATAATGTTGATTCCCTAGAGTTGCACACATAAAACCAATGAAACTACACCCATTTTCACATAACAAGAAGAATGCACCTCCGAGTTCCAATGTTAAGCACCACAAAAACACAAAATCCAACTATTATACATAAATAACAATAAACAAAACCAAACACAAGAAAAAAAAAACAAAAGAGCCCATGATCATCATCATTGATAGTTGTCGCACACAACCACCTAGTTCGTTAACCATGAATAATGAACGCCAAAAATTGACAAGCTCAAACAATGTAGTTGAAATGGATCGTTTGCAAAAGACACTTGAGCCTTAAATCCACATCACATCTTTCAAGTGCAAAAATGAACCATTATAACTTGCAAATGTGCCCCCGTCACCCCTCTCCCTCCCCCGCTCCCCTCTCTTGCAATAATAATAAATCATTTTTTTCTTTGTGTCATCCATGATGAGTAAAAAGACAAGAAAATGAAAAGAAAGTAGAAATCAACTTATATAGAAAGGTTGAGCAAATGAAAAAAACACAAGAACTAGATAAAAACTAACAAAACAACATAAAGCACTTGGGTAAATTCAATATAAAAAGGAGCCAAACCCACCTTGAGAATTCATGAATATAGTTTTAATACCCTACTTTAGCAATTCACAATTTGTTACAATGTGCTTAACTTATGATGAAATGATGCAAACAAGAAAAAATTAATCATTAGTTTTAATCCTTCCAAAATGTTTTTAAATATTTGTTGTTCATCATATTGTTGTCAAATTTATCCATGGACTACATTGATATATGAAAAACATTATTGTATAATTACAACACACATCTCCACATGTGATGAAATAACATCCAATAAATCATAAAATCTTAAGCAATGGTTACATATTTGATTATCAACATACTAACTTGTAGTTGCAAAGAAGGTGATGGAATGTAGTACTTTGCAAATGAACAAATGAAAATAAACACTTAAAAGCTGAAAAAAAACCAATAAAAAAAAAAAAATTGACACCCACATTTGCAAAAAAAAAGGTGATGGAATGCAAATACTATATAAATGAGAAAATGCAAAAAAGGAAAAAAATCAAACAAAAAATCATCAAAATACATGCAATTGCAAAATAATGCAATGGAAGGTAGTTATATGCAAATGGGCAAATGAAACAAAATACACAAAAGTTAAACAAAATATCAACAAAACAATAAAAGATTGGCACTCATAATTGCAAGTTGAACTAAATACAAAAGAAAACATTAGCATGCACATACAACAAAACATCACCACTTGCAAAATAACTATGTGAAAAGGTGACTTATTTTTGACATTTCGAAAAGTTCACATCACACACTGATTAAAATTCTTGCAATTATAATACATTATCAAACAATTATCCCTTATGGTTTTGGTTACAAATATTGATAGTCTGAATATTCTTAAACATGCGATTGGTCACAAAATCTATGTGAAAGCTTGAAGATTTCAATGTGATAAAAATGACAAAAAATCATAACATTAAAAAAAATATTCATATATTAGAAAAGTTTCAATGCATCTTACTCATAAATTCTTCACTTGATGGTGGTTTAAAATAATAATAATAATAGTATTGTGACATACTTAGTAAGTCCACATTTTTCATTTTTTCCATGTGACAAAAAATTGTCATCATTTCAAAAGTCCATTATGAGTCCATTTTTTTCTTAAAACTCATCCATAATCTTTAATATAATTTTCACTAAAGTTTATTGCAACATGAATAATTTTTTAAATGAAAATTTAAATGTTGAATATGGCTTTACATTTTTCATTCATTTAGAATCCAAAAAATTATGATTGTGATAGTCCAAAATGTCCACCTAACTATGTTTTCACCCAACAAAAGACAAAACAACATCAACAATTAAATATAAACAAAATGAAAACAATATAAATGAAGGAGGTGCATAGAATGGTCATTATCACAAGTTCAAATGTAGCTCCAAGGAGAAAGAAAACATTGTACACCATGTGACAAAGGGATCACACATGCAAACATGTTCAAAGGAGTAAAAAACCATGTCAAATAATGATGAAAATTATGAACTTTTTTACATATGTTTTGTTTTGGCATTTAAAAATTATGTTAACCAATTTAAGTTACGTTAGATGGTTAATATAAGCGTTGAGGAATTCAAATAAAAAATTCATTAAACTTAATTTTAAGTTTGATTTTAGTAAAAGATTTTTGAAATTGAACAATAGTTGTATCAAAAGCAATCAATTTTGCAAATGATTAAGGTCAAGAAATGTTTTAGTAAAATTTCTTTTATGATAAAATAATTTAGATGATAATAACCTATTATCCACATTAAAAAAATACTCATAATTTAAAAGTTATGTAATTTTTAAATTCAAAATATGTTTCAAAATCTTAGAATTTCAAAAATCTTTTATCACATGTAAATGGGGTGTAATGTACACGACATATTTTAGAAAAAGTATGTGTGTTTGTAGTTAGGAGGTTTAGGGTTTTTAAACCCTAAACTTCCACAATGACAAATGTATTTGAATTGAATCCAAATCAAGGTATAGTGCACAAACATATTTGTAATTGGAAATAGATTAATGTCATGCTCATATGCATGGCTTCATATGTGACGGCTGGTTACGGGCATGCCAATCATGCTTTTAGGGTTAATGTACGTTTTTAGGTTACTGTATGTTATTAGATGTTTTAGGGTTATAACTTTGTTAATGGTTGTATAAAAGGCCAGGCTCTTCCCTTCCCTTGTCAGTTTTTTTAGAATTCCTTTGTCATGGAAAGTTCTTCCATAGTCAGATTGGATTTTTAGATGTTCATGGCAGCTATTACACGACCATTGTTTACATACACTACATTTTCTTTCTTTTTTTTTTATTCAATTTAATACATGAGAATTTCATCTCAGCCTCCTCTTGTGCATTGTATATATATGTGTGTGTGTGCATCTCTTTTTGGTTGATTAGTTTCTACCTTTGACTAGTTTTAATCTTTTTGTTCAATAAAGTTTATTATGGATTTACACCCTTACAACATTGAATGTCATGACACATCATGACATTAAAATATAATATTACATTGTTGGTACTTACTTATAGAAACCTCAAACACTGGCATGAACATGGGTATAAACAAATTAACCAATGTTGGGGAAGTTTTCACATTTTGGAACCTGGAATTGGCATGTGTAAGGTTAGGGTATATGTATACCATTGACCAACGGTTCTAAAAAACCCAAAGAACCGGTTCTGACCCTTGACCAATGGTTCTAAAAAACCCAAAGAACCGGTTCTAACCCTTGACAGATGGTTCTCAAAAAAAACCCAAAGAATTGGTTCTGACCCTTGACAGACGGTTCTCAAAAAACCCAAAGAACCAGTTCTGACCCTTGACCGACGGTTCTTAAGAAACCCAAAGAACTGGTTCCGACCCTTGACTGATGGTTCTCAAGAAATCAAGTTTCGACCCTAAACTAGGGTTCTATAAGCACAAGGAACCATGCCAAAGAACCTACCCTGAATCGACGGTTCTTTCATGAGAAGCCCCACTTACTTATTTGTAATGTTTTCAAAAACCCGAAACTGGAAGTTTCTTTTTGATTTCTGAAAAAGTATTAAAAATAAAAATAAAAATGGAACCAGAGGTTTTTTAAATTCTGAAAAGTTTCAAAAAACTGGAATTTGAGGATTTTTTTGTTTTTTGTTTCTTTGTTTTTGAAAATCTAAGAAACTCACAAAAGGAAATAAGTTGTATTTTTCAGGCCAAGTAAAGAGCTGATATGTTGTTGGTCTTGTCTGTCCCCTTTGGTGCCAGGGCCAGCTCAAGGTGATGAAGCTCACAGAGTACTTTCATCATTGAAAAATGACCCCCAAAATAAATAAATAAATAAAAATCATTGAAAAATGACCCCCCAAAATAAATAAATAAATAAATAAATAAAAATACTGCTGAAAGGGTCCTTGTGAAATTTGGGAACTGGAGAGGACTATAATTGTCTCATCACAAAAACATTGATAGGATAAACCCTAAACCTTAAACCCTAAACCCCATGAAGCACATGATGATCTAAACCTTAAACCCTAAACCCCATGAAGCACATGATGATGTCATTGCCCTAAAAACAAACACAAGGTTTTTTTTGGGTTTGAACCACAACAGTAGACCTGACCTGACCTGACCTGACCCAACCCAACCCATAAGGCCAGGGTCACTCCCAAAGTCAAGCTCAGTGGCAGAGAGGGCTAGCAGACACATGATGCACCTCATAGGGTTTGAACCCAGAACCCCCTTTTTTGGAGGTCACAGCAGAGTCCCAGAAAACACAGTTCCATTAGACTGGACTGGACTGGACTGGACTATTTATGTAAATTTAAATTTGACAAAAAAATTTATTTATGGGAAAAAATATTCATCAAATTTTCAATATCACAAAATTGGAACATAACAATAAAAATAAAAATAAAAATACCCCTCATGTAATATGTATGACTTATTTCATACTTAGCCTCTAAATTTAAACACCAACCATGTTTATGATTTTAAAAAAAGAAATCATAATCTTAATTGTAATTTCTAAACACCATATATTCAACTGACATCTAGCAAGATAACTAGCGTTTATCAACCGATTATGTGATAATTTTATCTTTATCGATAATTGATGGTTATTACCCAATTCATATTGGAAACCTAACTAACACCAAAATTTTTTTAAAAAAAAAAAAAAAAAACATACATGAGAGGTATGGAAAAAAAGAAGATGGAGTTAAAAGACAAATTAAAACCAATATTAAACTATAAAATTTAACCTACTTATTTTATTTATTTTTAAAAAAAAATCTTACCTAAAGAACCTAACTATATTTTCAAGAATATTGTTTTACTATTTCTAGATCTGGCAAAAGACTAATTCCATGGTCTAATTCTTATGTTGATTTCAACAAAAGAGTGTCAACTTGAGTCGAAGTCACAAGACCTAAACATGAACACTTGAGTTTAGCTCTACAAACCACATACCTTCACAAACATTGGGATATACTTTGTGTTATATCAACCGAAAATCAATCATGGACTTATATTAAATCTAGAACTAGTATCAAAGTTTTTTAAAAACCCAGTATTAAGATGAGGTATATGAAAAAATTTAACCCTAAGAACCTAAGCCTAGTTTACAACCAATTTTCTCTTTATTTGAATGTTAGTAATAAATTTGGTCCAATCTACTCATCCATGAATCAAATTACAAAATCAACTAGTTAATTCAAAGTTCATAAACTCACGATATTTTTATTAAAAAAATTCAACCAAAATCAAGCAAAGGATGATGAGATAAATAAAGTTAAATCGAGCTTATAAAAGATTTGGGTAGATCTTGCCCAAGGTTGGATTTGAAGCTTTATTGGCCAAAAACAAGTTCGACTAAGTTGGATTAATACATGCATTTTAATATAGCACTCACAATGACTAAGTTAGCTATTCACCAAACAAAAAGTTGAAGCCAAAAAGTGATTTTTCAAGTAAGCATGAAGCCTTGCAAGTTTTAAAATGAAAATGTGAATATGAAGACCCTTGAAAACAATTAACAAATTCAAACCGATCTCACTCACGATTAAAACTCTTGAGTTAGCTCTTAAATGAGTTTAAAAAGTTAGCCTTGTTAAGGCTCTCCCCCCTCCCCCTCCCCTCCCCCCTTACACCCCCCAACCCCCATCGTCCCACACCCACTCACACAAACCTCCC
>Ga0116227_10002787_pt1 | contig 39417 bp, 28 predicted proteins | sample S1TSphgellanicum_FD_89693 | JGI IMG/M metagenome (GOLD analysis project Ga0116227, IMG submission 89693) | Host-associated microbial communities from peat moss isolated from Minnesota, USA - S1T2_Fb - Sphagnum magellanicum MG | ecosystem: Host-associated > Plants > Peat moss > Unclassified...
ATACATACATAAAAAATTAGGAATTTAAACAAAAAATAAAATTAAAAAAATGAAAGAAAAACTGACAAAAATTAAAAAAAAAATCCAAAAAGTTTTTTTTTTTAATTTAAAAAAAAAATAAAAAAAATGAAAAAAAAAATTAAAAAAATTTTTTTTTTATTTTTTTTTTTTATTTTTGGCAAATTTTTATGGAAAAAAAATTTTTTGGAAAGACACCAAAAACAACCCCCCCCCCCCCCCTCTCCAAAAACTTTGTGTGGGTGTCAAAAAATGTCAAAAAGCACAATGACACCATGTGTAATTTTACCACAGAGTTTGACTAATAACTTGCAAAGTTGAAAATAAATTCAAAGTTGAATACAATTGCCTCAACCAATAGGAAATAAGCTAATGATAATAACTAGATTCTATGCCATTGCAATAATGGGTTCAAATCCGATGAAGAAATGTAAAACATACAGTAAACTCCCTTTATAACCACCCCCATTTTAGTCACATTCTTGTTGGTGTCACAATGTTTGGTAATCATCCATTTTAGTAAGAAACACCATTTTTTAGAATCACTATCACCCTCGTTAGTAACACAAAATATTTGCAAAGCTTTTTTTTTTGTAAATGTGACTATAATGAGACAAATCTAGAATAAATATTAAGGTTTTGTTAGTGTTGCAATGTTAATGTAAATTGTTGCTTTGTGTTCAAGTTGTGCAAACTAACAAGAATAAATTTAGTTGAAGAGGGGAAAAAGAAACCAAGCAAAAGATATGTGAACTTGCCAAAAAAACATTTAATTTAATTAAAAAATCTAATTAACAAGATACACAAGCTAATAGTTAAGGAGCTCAAACTCAATGTAAATTGTCAAATAAAAAAAAGGAAAAAATCACAATCTTCTTCAAGTCTAAAAATGCATAATAGAGCCTCGAATAAACCATGTAAAAAATTTAATCAAGTGACACCTTTATTCTAGCATGAAAGGGCTATTTTGTAATTTTTTTGACCTATAGTCACAATCTTGTAAAGATTTATATGGAATGTGACTATACGCATTTAAATCACAATTCATTAGTGTCACAACAAAAGTGGTCACCCAAGGCGTGATTATAAAAGGGGTTTATTGTATATAAAAAAATGTTCTACCCAAAACATTGAAACACACAATTCTACAAAACCATGTGCATGACACAAAACAACAAAGTCCAACAAAATTCATTGGGGGTATTCAGCCTCTTGCTTGCTAACTGAGTAGCATACTATGCATCTATTATTGGAAGTCAATTTTGTTTTAATTCTATAAGGTCCAAAAAGACCCTCTTGACCATCCCTCCTAAAACTATGGGAAATTAAAGATTATTTATACTTTTTTGTTATTTTTTCTGTCCAAATGTCCCACAAATGTACTTCTACATTTTAAGCCTTCAAGGCATTTAACGAGAATATTGTCTAAAGGTGGCTTAATGCCAACCCACTTTAGGGCACAAAAATGATGATGTGCCTACCAAAAAGGGAATTTTTTTGGGTGGGGCCCCAAAGTTTTAAACATATTTTTTGTTATGCTAAAAGACCCCCAAGTTTAGTACGTTTTGTGGTTATTTCATGGGACCCTTCAATTGCTATATTTTTTGGGCTATTGCATGTGACCTCCAAGTTTTATACTTCTTTTTTTTGTGAAATTTTCATGCTACCTCTAAGTTCGAACCTTTTATAAACTTCTAAATTTCTTGGCTATCCAACTCATTCCAAAATGTGGTCAAAGCTCTGGTATGATGTTTGCCTTCTTTTGCAACTATTTCTAGAAGGTTTTGTCTTTTCATGCAACAAAAAGGATTTGTCGTTCAAGGCTCACAATCCTTGGATTGTCCTAGGATTGGTAGTTGAAGGATGCCACTTGATGAATTGATGAGCAAGGGTTTGGGAAGATTGAAGGCAAGAAAGCCATTATCTGCACAAAACGGTGGCCTAGATAATTGTGAAGAGTTGAAACCACTGCTATGTGGGCCCCTTCTCTTACAAGATACCTATTACCAAAGTTCATTGAATTCGTGTAAACTTTACATTGCTGCCACCAAAATAGATGTTCAAAAGTTGATATGTACGTTGGCTAAATAAAATCTAAGAGCACTTGCATCAAAAATTGTTGTCAAACTAGAGGCCAATTCTACTTATCACTTTTATTGGGCTATGCCTTTGGCCCAGCGTTTGTTTTGTTGTGCGAAACACCCCCCCCTCCTAAAAGGATTTTTAAAAAGAAGGGCTGTGAACTTATAAAAGAAAAATTTCCGAAGAAAAAAATGGGTCCATTTGTCAAATTGGTCTCTGCAGTTGATAGGCTGTTGCAGCTATTGCTGCATCCTAAATTTCTTGGCATCACCTCAACCAAAGATGGCTTGGAATGGAGGAGCTAGATCATTCTCTCCAAACAAAAGGGGTTGGCATTGGAATTTGGCGGCACTTACTATTAATAAATACATAGATTAATTTATAGATAATTATATGGACCCAAGGTCTACCCATTTACTTGGGTCTACAAGACCTTAATCCTAGACATCACTTGGACATTATGGTGAGATGATCTTCAAACAGGCCAGTAAAATGTACTTAGTAATTTAGAGCTAGTCGAGCAGCCAGCTGTGGGAAAGAGGATGCAAATTATTTTTTACTTCATACATATCAAACTATTCGAATTAATTCTTTAGGTGTCTCATTTTATTTTCTTCTTGCGCAATTCCTGGTTATTAAGGTTCAATTTTATTATTCTGTTAGGTAATATAAGTTCTGAGTTCGTTAATATACTGTAATTTGAAACGAAATTGTAGTTTAAAAAATAATAATAATAATGCAAATATCATGGATGATGGCATGGCCTTAGTGTGTTCTACAGGAAGTTATATATCTAGCAGAGGTATTTGCAATTGCTTCAGAATGTAGAGAGATGTGAAATTCTCAACAACTGCACTTGTTATGACAGACCAATCACCAGAATTTGGGGGAACCTAATTAAGGAACATACTCAACAACTTAAGTCATGGAAGCTGCTTTAAGTATAGTTAACTGTTAACTGCCACCACCCACCGCTCCCCTACAGCAATTTGTAGCTGTTACTTCCTTAAATTGATGCAGCTGCTGGCTGCAGACGAGTACTACTATTCCCCATGTACAGAGTACATTGTACATTCCAGTTGACATGGCTGCAAGGGCGATGGACATTGGATGGGGCCCATGGAAATGACAAACTGTAGGGTCAGCATTCTCAATCACCACCCCAGCCATGCACGCTGGAACTACTCAAACTTTTCATGATTCATAAAGGTCAATGATCTTAGCCTATTAATGTTCATATGCAAGCAGGCAGCATCTTGATTGCCCCGTGAAATAATAATCTCCATGGGTGACTGCATGTCCAAAGAAGTTACGTACCGATTGAACTGCAGGTATGGATAATCAACTCTTCCAGCCTCTGGATCATGTCATATGGCTTACTCATTTTATTCACAATTCAGACTCTCTCATTATGCTCAGATTCCCCTTGTTTCATTACAGGTAATTAATTAACCTCAGGAGTCAGCACCTTGCTGCTGCAGCAACTGGATGAAATCATGGTGAAGTCAGTGGTGAACAGAGCTTTTTTCATGATTTTTTTTAATGCAGGCTAAGTGGCGATCATCCAGTGGAAGATGTAAAAAAAGTGATAAATCATCCCTAAGAAGTTTTAGCCAAATCTGGCTGTCAACCAGATATGAAATAATAATCTTTAATTTAACTTCTTTGTTTTTGGCTACATGGTGAAAAGAAAATATTGAGATCTGGCATTTTTTCCTTTTTTTTAATCACTTCCAGTGATTGAAAGATTGAAACCCTCCAAAATCACTTGAGTTTTGAATTTTTGATATTTAATTTCTCTTTTTGGCAGAGTTTCACCAGTAAAATTAAGATGGACGGTGATATTTGACAATGTGCCATGGGTTGAGCCAGAGTAAACCAGCACACCCATGAAGGATGGATGGATAATGGTCAGGAAACACTTTTCTGTTGGGTTCCAATTCCCTCGTACCCATGGTGGTTAGCTCAGTTGCTTTTCGTACTACCTTCCTACTAACAACCAGGTTGTGCAGGTTGGTACTAGCTAGGTAGATAGCAAAAACAGCCATTACCCATGTGTATAAACCAGTGTTGGGCGGTTCTCACTTTTTAGTTCAGAACATTTAAGGTTTTCAGTTTGGTTACGATTATCATATAAGCTGATAACTTTCTTGAGAACCTACCCATCAGTTCTCGTCCAAATGAGAACAGGCTTTTTGAAATTTTCAAGATGTATGTGGACACAACAAGGCACATCTTGGGCAAATGGGCAGCTAAGGAATAAAAGAAGCAGGCAGTACTTTTGTAATGCCTGCAATAACAATTATGTGCACATATAATGTTGGGGGTGGGTGGGTGGTTCAGTCTGGCCCATAAGTGGTTGCATCAGTGTTACCCAGTGTTAGGTGGGTATTTGAACACAAAAGGAACATCCAGTTCTGGGCAAGAGTGCGGTAGGTGTGTGAAAGACCCTCTGAACCAATTAAATGGTTCATCTTCCATCTAAAAACCCTCCAGTTGTGGATTTTTGAGACCTTAAAAAATGTAAGGACAGGGATTCATGAACTGGTGAAATCAGGTTTAGTCCAGTGTTCCCAGATACAGGAGGCTAGATTTCATGTTTTGCTTGAGTCTACAAGTAATGTTGGTCCTCCTTAATTCTCTATTTATGATTGATTGTCATATAAAGATGGAAAATGAAAGTGTCTAATGAAGAAATGGGAATTTTTTGGCACAAAGAATGAAATACATCATAATATTGTATTAGGCTTGGCACTAAAATGTTGAATAATTGATAATATTTCTTTGAAATTTTCAGCAAAACCATCAATAAATTTATAAAATGTTTGACAATTTTTAGGGAGAATTTTTAATTTTCTGGCAGTCATTAAATGGTTCAATAAAAAGATTTGTTTCATCATTGATTGAATATTCCTTATTTTCAAAAATATTTGTCAGAAATTGAAAAAGAAATTTAAATCACCATGTTTCTACACACTATTCAACTAAGTAGCTAGGATATAAAAAGATTATAATAAATTTCTACTTTCATAGCTATTCTATAACCAAGCATGTTGAATATGCTCAATGTGGATGATCTCTCCAGTGTGATGACATCAGAAAAAAAAAAAAAATTTAAATCATCGGTTGTGTAATTGGTTAGCATCCCCAGAGGGATTTAGCAAGTGACGGGTTTTTTAAACCTATCTAAATAGTTTTAAAATTAGTACTCCAACTCCCAAAGTGGGAGCTCACTTAAGAGTATGAGAGTTCCTTCCTTCACACTCTCCTACACTCTCGAAAACATGAGATGTGACTTCTGGGCTTCCTTCTTGGCCTGCAACCTTGCAAGCCCTTGCCTTGGTCGTGAGCCCAAAACTAGGGTTGTGACACATACTAGACAACCCATAGTCATAAACGATACATAAGGGCCACGTAAGACTAACCACATGACACATCATCACATGTATTGATCTACATGGTGTTCTAATTTTATTTAGGGGTCCACACCAATGACATCATCAATCCTATGTGTCGCAACATTCAATGATTAAACTATGATTCACAATTCACTATAAGGTTGTAGGCATGGATGACTACAAGTGGTCCACATGGCAACATCTAATGTCTTGTGTGTTTAGATCAATGTAGTAATTTTTAAGTTGTTTATTAATAATGTACGAATGGGAATCACCCACATGGCAAATAAGGATACCAACACATGGCAAGACATTATCCAACTAGGCTTGGGTTTATGTATGTAGACATGTGGCAAACTACACATTTGACATTTGTAAAAACAATTGGACACCCAATTTGTCATTCACCAATGGTGGGATAGTCATAATTTTAAATGACTACCAAAACATAGTTACAAATGAGTCATTATTTAGTTAGGTTTTTAACTTGCAAAGTAAATTGTGTATATTTTTAATCATATGTGATTCATTTAGAAGTTATTTCATAGTGCTGAAAAGTAAGTAGAATAAAATATTAGTAAATTCATAATCATTTATTGGTTTCTATTAAGCTTATGAATAACTATAGATATCAATCATACATCTTCTAGGTTGTTAGCAATGTAAAATAAACAAAAAAAGTAATCCACCCAAAGTTCAATTAAAAAATGGAATAGTTTTTTATATGGACACAAAAAAATAAATTCAAATTATTTTGAAGTAAAAATATAAAACCATAGGGCCCTACATTTAGTTTATGAAAAGTTGGATACATTTCAACAACTTTGGTATCATAAAAGTAGGTTGAAAATATGTGTGAAACTAACTAGGTCAAAATGGTGTTCAAATCTACTTCATATTAAAATTTTGATATATTTTGATTATAACATTCATAATTTGATAATACATAAGTATTTTTAGGGCTCCATTGAATTGAAATTTTTCAAAAATCAATATTTCATCTACATGTAACCCATTTTGTAAGATTAGACATTTTGTGTAAGTAGATTTATTTTTTTAATTCTACTTAATTTTACTTTCAAGATGGGGTTTTTCAAGATTTAAAACATAAAATGAAAGATTATCATCATGTTAATTATTGTACCAAAAAAAAAAAAAAACAATACATTAAAACTTTTTCATGGCTACATGTAATTTTTTTTAACAAGGAGCAATGAGTCATCTACTTTACCTTGCTTGCACCCTCTAGTAGTCATATAAAAGTTGCGTCCTCATATTTGTAGTTATTTGTACTTCATATAACAATACTACAAATCATCTTTCAAATGAAACTTGAATTCGTTTAAACAATTATTTTTTGTAGCAAAGAAATATGAGGAAAGCTATTGGTCCAACATTTGTAAAAGTTTTGCACAATAGGAGGAAAGTGAACTCGATTGACTATATTATAACTACAATATGGTTCATGTCACAAGTGGAACCAAAAAGAAGTCATAGAATTTACTATTTGCCCATGAAATGAACGAACAAAACTTCCAACAAGTTCTCACATTCATCCTAATACAAGCATGTCAACTTGCAACTTTGATGTATTTCTAATTCCACAATGTGCAAATGTCTGCCACATCTTTCACTATAACCTAATCATCATCTTCATGTGGATGCATAAATGGAACCTCAATAAAATGAGCACCATGACATCCACTTTGTATTAAAATTCTATAATAGGTGCACAATGGAATTTCTTCGACCCCCAATGATCGTTAATTTTTCTAAACACCACCTTTTGCCTGGGATTTTTCATATTCACCAAAACCATAGCTTGTCCAATATTCAACTATTACCCACCCAATAATTCATTACATTAACATTAATGGTTATGATTTCCAAACAACTAATATTCATTGTATAAAAATAAATGCAGAACACTTTAAAATGTAAAGCATGATGAAAATAAAAACATTGAAACACTAGCTTAATAGGAAATGAGATGCATGCCTATTGTGGGCCTACCTTCTCCCTCTTTCCTCTTGTAGGTGCAACCACCCTTCCTTATAGCTCCTTGCAAGGCATCATAAGCTACTACAACCAATTCCACAACATGGAAGCAAATCAATGAAAAGCCAAATGCACCTAGATGTCTAAGAAAATAAACAAACTATTATGAATTAATTTTTAAATTGTACATTGTAAAAGTAGGTTTTAAGTAGACTTTTCTAAATGTAAGTAGCTTTTGAAGCCTACTTTTTGCAATGTAACATTTGTTTTATGTGTCAAGTATATTCTACCAAAGAGAAAGTAAAATTTATTTATTTTTCTTCCTTTGAATATACAATAATCTTTATGTTATAACTTCACACAAATTTATTTCATTAAATTTTCTAATGAAAAAGTATATTTGAACACCATATTGGCCAATCAAATTCAAAAGTACATGTTCCTTACTTTTATTATTCTAATTTTTTTCAAATTTATATTCAACTTGATACAAACCCAATGGAAAGCACCATGGTTTCAAAATGAAATTTATGTAAAATTTGAATCTATTTTCTTGTGTTTTCATTAAAAACTATCTTTTTTTTTAACTTGATATTTTCTTGTCAACTTTATATATATAAAATACCATGCTTTCACCCTAGCCATCTTACTTGAACCACACCTTGAGCACTATGACCCTCCACATTCATTTTTAAAAGAGATTTATGTTTGAATAACCTTTTCATCGGTGTTCTTGGTTGCAAAATGACCTAATCCTGACCCTCCACATTTAGAGGTGGTGGTGTTAGCTTTTTTAGCGAAGTTTCTCTCACAACTCTCTCACATGTTATTGCCATGGTCATTTTTGGTTAACATTGTGCTCGATCCACATAATCAAAACCAATTTTCCCCATGTAAATTAGAGATTGTCATGATTTCTCATTCCCACTACTAATTAGGGTAGAACACTCTTTAAGTTCCACATTAGTCATAGGCCCTAATGTTTGCCTTAAATAATGTTGAAGTGATTGGAGTTGCTATTTAGAAGCAATAATTGGTTCCAACTAAACAATTTCAGTTGCATGTTTTTCCCCCCCTAAAAACTTAGAAAACATTGACTTAATGTCAAAGAACATTTGTTGCTAAACATGTTCATTATTCAACGTGGCAGCAAATTTGGCATCCATATCATTCTACTTTGTCTCTATGGTAGTCATTTGAGTTGACATTTTCTAGATATGTTCATGCCACAATATTAAATCTAATCATTATATAATACACCTTTCAATTTCACCCTTATACATAACCAAAGTATTTGCATTTGCTGATTGTAAAGAAATATCAATGTTGCAACAAAATACTCAAGTTGCATCCATCATGTACATGGACATATCTAAAATTCAAAGAAGTTTGGACATGCCTATGAGCAAATCTAATCAACAAAGTACATTAGAAGTTGAATACTCTTGTAGAAAAAAATTCAATCAGGGTTACAATAATAAGAGTAACAATTAAAACTTTTAATTTCTAAAAGCAAACTTAAGGACTTCAATGTTCATAATATACTTCTAGAACATGAGGACTAAACAAGTAGGTCAAAAATAAAATGATTCAAGTGTTAATTCAAGTGACACTTTTAGATAAGGTGGGTGTGCCTTACAAATGTTGGGCAAGTCTAGTTTGATCCTTGAAGTTCCTCGGCAATCTTTATCAACCCAAGGCTGCACTATCGTATCTTCCTTTGCAATGATAAATGAAAATTAGAATCAATGGGAAATAATGTTTTTCCCCTAACAAATTAACACTTGATATAGTCTTTGAAATTATGGAGGGAAGTTAAAAGTCAATCAAATGTATTACTAACCTTATTTTTGCCCCAACTTGGGTCAATCGCCCTGCATTCATCAAACTCTTTGCTTTGCTCTTGGCGTTGGACATTTGTTTAGCCTTCCTTTTGGTCTTATGTTTGGACCAATAAACCTTTAACCTTTCCCTGTGAGTGGGTTCAATATTAATTAGGCAATCCTTGTTCCTTATACCTTGCTTTCAATTGTCTCCTCTTTGTTTTCAACCATCTTTTCACAACATTCCTAAATCCAACCACAAACAACTCATCGTCCAAATACTCAAATTCCTTGACCAAACCCACCCTCAATTTTTCCAAAGACTTTTGACTATGTGTTTCCCATTTTACAACACTTATATTTAGTATCTAGGGAATTAATGTTCTTATTGTCTCATCCCAAACATTATTCCCATCACAACCCCCATCTATATCCCCCCTTAGTTTTACTTTAATTTTGTGGGGTTTTTGCCTAATAATTACTCGTTTATTTGACTCATCATCTTTCTTTTTTTTCCATGTCTTACGAACTACTCTAGCCATGCTCTCTATTTTCACCTTAGTTACATTCGCAAAGGGCACTTGTAATGTAGTTGAAGCGCTAACAAAATTAGCTCCACTTGGTCCAAACACCTATATCCATGGCCTTGGATATTGAGCTATAGCAACGAGTGACATCATGAGTTATTATGGTTGAAACCAAGTTAGTTGTAGTTGGCACTACCATTGGGGTCCAAGAACTACATCTAGTGGACTTGGGGAACCCACCACCTTTGGTGGAACTTAAACATTTGGTTTTTTTAAGGGGTCTTGGGCATACATTGGGTTATTTTCACTTCTGTTGCAGATGAAGTTGCAACTCATTCAGGCACATTAGGACACAACTCTACATCCTTATGATCCTTTTGATTTGTCCCTAGTTTTAGCACCCCAAAGTCATATACTTCAGCCCTACCGAACACTCCACATAAAACTATCAAAGCATAAAAGTTTCAAAACTTGCTTCAAAGTAGTGCATAGATGACAACATGCTTCAAAGTCTACTACACATGAATTGAACTAGAGCATCATGTTGAAATAACATTACGGTTTGACAATTTTAGATCTTATTATGATGTAAACATAAAGAATCCAACTAAGAACCAATAGTTGAAACATAAAGAATCCAACTAAGAACCAATAGTTTTGATATATATTATATTGGCATCTACAAATCAATTTACTAGAATCATAAATGTCATTTTTGGAAATTGGAACGAATGGGTAAAGAAACATAAGTAAGCATATACGTAAAAATTTGAGAGACAAATACATAGAGGATAGTTAAGTAGATATATTGGTTTTCATATATTGATATAAAGAATCCAATTAACAACTCATGGTCTTGATATATATTTAAATTGAAATGTTGAAATCAAATTATTGGATTGAAATGTCAATGTTGGAAACCAACAATAGTGGGTTGAGAGAGAGAAGTAAGTAGATACTAAATAGACCAACAACAATGGACTCAAAGGCAAAAATAAACATGTAGATACATATAGAGACCACTAATAATGGACTCAAAGACAAAAGTAGGCAAATACATACAAAGATAAAAGCTTTGCTAGTCTGATGTTATATCTCTTAGTGTATAGTTAAATGCATTGATGATATACTTTTTAGAAGTCTCTGAATTTGCTTTTACTACAAAATTGAACACTCTAACATAAACATTTAGATCACCATCCTTTTTGAAATCAAAATACTTAAAAGCTACCTTATTTGGCTTAACAAAATGGCCATTTTTATGATTAGGAATTTGTGTAATTACAACAAATGGTTTTCAATATCCTCCTTTTTTATTTGCTGCATCTACACTTCTATACCCTCCAATAGCCATTGAATTCATCAATGGTCGATCTATAATCTTGTTCACATGAGTAGTCAATATTGAATTGGTAAAAAACATTTGGGGTGTCCCAACAACTCTAATAGTTATTATTGGTAGTGCTGAACTTTGACTCAAATTCCTTCCTACAAAGATTACATCTGATCCACTACCCAATTTTTTTGAAGATCCAATTAATATTCTACTTCTAACAACATTCATATTAGGTCCAACCATTGTTTCCACTCTTGTGGTTGTTATGATAACATTAAATATTGAGTAACTTTTATTCCAAGAGGTTGTTTCCAAATTTCAACAAGTATTGCTTATGACACTTTTAGTTGACTCAAATGTGATGATGCCCCATTCTATGGTTACCCATTCGTATTCTTTGTGATGTAGAATGTGGATGTGAATACACCTTTAGTGTTTTGCTCCTAAATTGAATGTGTGGACGAATATGTCGACTTTGTGGTCCCAATTAGCCTCCCAACTCCATGTTTTTTAATCTATTCTGGATTACAAAAATTCTTGGTTCTTGGTCCTGTGATTGATCCATTAATGTTCCTACCACATTTTGTAGTTCCACATGTCTAGCAATATCTGCTCTCATGTGAAAAGGAAAAAAAAGACAATCAATGATTACATGTCCTTTTTCCTCACAAAATGCACAAACCTTTGAAAATAATTTGACTACCTTTGAATTCACAAATTCATGATCTTGTGTTTCAACTGTGTATTTTCTTTGATCCAACTTTGAAAACCCTTGATGTGAGTATGATTGTGGTACTTCATCCAACACATTCACCTATGCCTCTACATATTTAGATGATTGTAGGTAATTTTCCTAAGTCTCTTCAACCACATCAATATTGATGTTTTCTTCCACCTCCCGATCTTCCACTAGTTCATAATAATCTGGAAATGCACATTGATACATAAACCTGCATTATATACTTCTTGTAACATCCCTTCATCGGCTAGTCATTGACTCTAGATTTGAAATTTCCTATGGTTGATCAAGTATTACAAAAGTCTCTGCTTCGTCTTGATCTTTCAAATCTAAACCACATATTACGGCTAAAAAATATACTACACCCACTCATTTGGGTGAATAGTCGACTACATCTTTCTTCATGGAGATCGTCATTTATAACTATGCCTTCTTTGAAAACCCCTGATCCATACTTCATGCGATACCACTTTTTGTGGTAAAAACATGTGTTGAGAATTCAACTCAGCTAGTTAGGTTTCATTAGTTATTGGAATAGGAAAGAAACTATGTTACTTTCACAAGGTTGAATTACTTTCTTTACTTATATTAATTTGGTTATTTGTGGTTTGGTCTTTTAGTTAAATACCTTGGTGTTGATGGTTTGGCTCTCTTTTCTTCAGTGCACAAGTTTGTGTATTTCATGTGACAAGAACCTTGAAGAGTTCTTGATGTTATGTTCCATGTTGTGAGCATCATGTTTTAGTTTCCTTTCAATAAATATTTATGTTTACACTTGACTAGATCTCCTATTTGTTAACAACATGTGCCTTGTAGTTCTTTCCTTTGTTTTTAGAACTCGTATGTCCAACATCAGATTTCAATATAAGGTTTTTGTAAGCTTTACACACTCCTCTCCATTTTCAAAATTGTTTTTTATTTGTCTGCTAATGACTTGACAATTTACCTCTAAATCCAATTATCGTTGTAAATTCCGGGTCACCATCCGATTCTTCTTGCTTCATAATCCTTCATCTTCAAAGTTTGTAAATTGCTCTATAGTCTTTACAACATCAACCACTTAAACCTCTAATACTTTCTACCATACCCCTTTAGATTCTGAATTAAAAAACAAAATCACTCATTTGAATCCTCTCATCTATAGTACAATAATAAAAATTGAAGAAAAACTTGTTCATTATTATAATAAAATAAATAAAAATTCCCCACAAGATGGTCGCCAAATGGTAGAAGCAAAATTTAATCCCTATAAAATTATTTCACACTACTATAATAATAGATTTGCATTACAATATGCACACATTCATAATTTATGACCTAATTTTAAACACACTGGACTCTACAGTTCATTAAAACACTAGATTCATGGTTATTTCATAAAGCTAGAATCTACACTTCAGTGTACAATGCTAAAAAATCCAAAGACGAAATTACAATTCATTACATTACATTTTTGTTTCTACAACAAATTCACACAATAATTTGAACATAGAAATCACTATAGAAATCTATACTTTTATGTTTTACTAAAAATTGCATTAAAATTACAATAGAATTCCATGTTTTGTTGAAATGAAATCAAAACAACAAATAAAATTTGAGATGATCTCCTTAATATATGGACTTAGTTTTTGTTAAGTTCATGCAAACTCATCAAATGTGATCACTTTGTATTTTTGTAATCATTGTAATTTAACAAAGTCCTAGCTTGTGCATATTAACTTTTAGCCATGTACTAAACACCATGAACTCATATAACACAACGCCAAAACATGTCATTTACGACTACAAAATATTATTTACATAAAATATATAAAATATATATTTATGTATATAATAAAATTATGTATATTTATAAAATAATATATTATTACATTAATATTTAAATATACTTTCAAATATTGATTTTACAAAATAATTATTCATTTAATTTATTTTTTATTATTTATATATCATATATACAACCATATAAAAACATTATTGTATTATATGCCATTATACATACCATTGGTCAATGTAGTCAGCATATGTCATTATCATACCAATGGTCAAAGTCGACTATAGTCAATGTGGTCAAATTGGTCAACATGGTGGGAACAAGTATTAATCCTTGGACCTCCTTGAATTGGTCCAAGGCCTTTGCCATCAACCTACCACATTACATGTGGGACAATGTTATCACATGAAAACTTTATCATGTTCCAATGTTTGTTTGTATAAAAATATAAAGTTTAAAATTTAATTTCTTTTCCAATACTTAATCAAATGAACATATGAAGATGAATTATTGAACTTTGGAGCATAATCTACATATGTGGACCAACTAAAAATTCAAATAACAAATTTCGTAGATAGAAAATCACTTTTGAATTTAAATTTTTTTGACATATCCATTATGTTTCAATACATGATAAACTCTAATAAATATACGTATTATTTGAATATAACAAATTGATTTTTAAAATTCTTTTGTAATTCAAAAATAATATAATATGATATTATTAATATATTATATGTATATATATTATATCATATTATATAATATACATGTATTATAATCTACATATTTAATACAATATATACACATACATATGCAATGTTATATGTATATAAACATTTACTGAAATATTTTTAAAATATATACATACTACAAAAATTAATTTGTAATAAAATAAAAAAATAAAAAATATTTATTTATATTTATCATTTTTTTAAAAGGTCATTTTATATATAACTTTAATATGTTGTAAATTTATGAATCTTAAACTCATAGATAAATTTGGTAAAACTTTGTTAAATTTGGTTTAAATAACATGAAATTGCTTGAATTATGTTATTTTTGTTATTAAATTAGGATATTTAGATTAAACTTGGCTAGACTAAAACTAAGGTTCATTAGTTTTGTTTAATTTTGGTTAAAGTGGCTAAAGTAGGTTATTCTAGCTAAAATAAGATTTTTAAAAATGTTTTGATCAACTTGGCTAAAACTTGGTTAAGCTTGGTTAAATGAAGATAATGTTTTCTAAACCAAATGATTTTGGCTAAATTTGGTTAAACCTAGGAAAATTTTATTTAAGTTTGATTAATTTTTGTTGAAATTGATTAAATTTGGTTAAACCTTAAAAAAAAAAAGTTAAATTTGGTTATGTATTAGGCTAAATTTTAATAAATTAAGCTAAACTTGGATAAATTAAAATATTTAAGTTAAACTTTGATATTGAAGTTAAATTTGGTTTAAATTGGTGAAATCAAGTTATATGAAAGTATTTAGTTAAACATGGTCAATTAAACTTGGCTAAATTGAGTTAATTAATCTAAATTTGGCTAAACTAAACTAAACTAAATTAAATTAGGTTACATATGTTAAAATATGTTACATTAAGCAAAAATATAAGATTATTTATAATAAATTAGGTTATTTAAAATAAATTATATAGGCTACTTAGGGTGATTTAGCCTTAAGTGGGTTAAATTAAGATTGGATTAAGTTAAAATAAATTAATTTAAGTTAAACTAAGTTAAGCTTCTAATACAAATTTGACCATGTTGATATGTATTTTTATTTTATTTTTAAAGTTGCAGAAACAAGGTCAAATAATCACTTTAATATGGTTACATTAATCATGTAATCATATTTGTAATCATAGACTCATAATTATGGCTATAGTCATCAAAATGATTGCGATTCAAATCCACTTTGTACAACTATATGACTATTTTGGGTAATAATTGTAACATGTCTAAGTCATAAAAACCACATTTTGGTGTAATGTAATTTATGTTCAATATATGGATTCAATTTGTATTAAATCCATGCATATGGGCTTTTGATCACAAGTTATCTATATGGATTCACTACAATTTAGCAAATTCCGTATGTATGTGTAATTAATAGATTATATTGAATAGTTGTGAAAAGGTTTTTGATCTTATTTTGTTATGGCCATGGTAGATTTCAATCACCCTTCTACATCTTTTTCTATGGACTATGATCAGTGGCAGTTTTTACATGTAAAGTTCACTAACATTAGCCCATCTGTGGGGTATATCAAACTAATAATGCCCACATTAGACTGTAAGGCAATCACATGTCCCCTTTAGAAAATGGAAAACCAACATCATGAGGTTGTTGGTGAGGTCCAAGCAACACCACTAGAATTCGCCACCCAAGAACCAAAATGCAAGAAGGCGTCAAAGATAACCTCACTTTGCAAGATGGTATGCAAGAAGAACCCAAACTTTTTTAATAGGTTTCAATAGAAGATGAGGAAGAGGAATTGACAAGGACATCTAGTAAATGCAAGTTAGAGAAGTCCCATGAAGGGGATGATCACATTGTTGAAAGTCCATTGAAGAAGAAAAAAAAACTACCAAAACACTTGTTGTTCAAAGATTGTCTATATCTACCAAAACCAAGGCTGCCAAAAGCTTGCACAAGGGAAATTGAAGGCATGCACTTGAGCTAGGTATAAGCTATATTTCCATATTACAAATTAGGTTCAAGCTTGGCAATTAACTTTAGGCCCTTCTTGAAATTATTTTAGATTAATGTAGATTGTTTTTTTTTCAAGTTTTTAACAATTGAAATATTGGTCCTTTGTTGGTTACAGATTCACATTTCAAGTGGAAGAAATATATGCAAACATAGCCCATCTATTATGTGAGAACTATCACTATTTATATATCTTGTTGATTTCAATGTTAAATGTAATCATAATTTTGGTTGATGTTATTTTGTTTCATGTGGTCCAATCAAAAGCATTCTAAAGCATCCTTGGATCAAAAACTGGGAGTTGGTGTACTTGTTGATACCTAGAGGAAGTACATTAAATGTGTAATATAACTTTGGAAGTCCATTAATATTCATTATGTGATCTTACAAATATATCCAGACCCAATCAAACAAAGTTTAGGTGCAAGATTGGAATGACTTTTGCTTACATTATTTATTTCCTATTACAAGATAAGGTTTATTTTTCTACATTGCTCAAACTTTGAATTCAATTTTTGTTGAATTTTGGGTTGGAGTTACGATAGGGTTATGAGGTTTGGAAAATGAGGATATTGAGAAACTAGGAATTTAAAAAATTACTTCACTTTAAGTAGATTTTGAGTAGGATGGATTTATTAACTAATCAATATTCAAAGGTGCAAACATTTTTTAAGTTTTGGAACATTATTGAGTTGGATTTAATTTCCTTTGAAGTATTATTATTTAGTAATAATGTATATTCAGATTGGTTTGAGGAAGGAATTGTACATGATCAAACCATGATCTGCAAACTATTTTATTCCATCTTACAATTTGACTTGCCATTTTAACCTCATGTTTATATTGGGATGACTTATTAGTTTCAATTAAAATCCTACAAAATATCTTTTGTTGATGTGTCTTATTTTAAGTTATTATTGTAGGTGATAGGCATACAATTAATTTCAAGAATGTATGAGTTTCTAGTAGCATTATTACTCAAGATTAATGTTTTGTTCAAACTTGGAATTTGTTTTGCAAGGTATGATTTGAATTGTGGTTGTATAGGATTGTACCAAATTATAATTGTGTGAATTGCATGATGAATTAGAAAGTTGAATGAGGTTTTTGCAATTGGATTAATATGGTGTTAATTTTCTATTATGGGGTATGTTTTAGGGGGCCTACTCAACTAGTTCAAATTCTCTTGTAAAAAGGTGTCCATAGTTGTACTGTAAGAAGTTCAAATTCAACTAATCCAATTTTTTTTGCAAGGTGTCCAAACTTTGTTTTCCTACTATAGAAATGAAAAGCTTTGAATTTTGGAGTCATGAGCTATCTTGTTTCATTACGTGGCTTTGAAAACTAGTTTTACACAATTGTGTACAATCTAATTCCTCTACAAAGTACATGATCTATTGTGCTACATTATATAAAGATGTTTATTTAAAAATTAATGTTTAATTTGAAATAGAAATCAACAACTATGATGCTGATTACAAATCAAACAATGTCAACACATGCAAGTAATGAAGAATACTCAACAACTCTTATTACCAAATTGGACAAGGATAATGTTGGACACAATTTTGACTGTAGATCAAGCCCATAATGTGTTTGTCCATCCCCATTCACCATTTGTACACCTCTGGAAAGGATAAACCTATTGAAAGGATTTTCTACTACACATCTAAAAAATGAAATTGGCTCTTTCAAATTTCAAAGTTGCCAATTCTAAGGGAATAAATCTTAGTGTTAATACCTTAACTTTCAAAAGATTATAAGGAATTGCATCACCACACTATGATTTGCAACCAGTGGGAGCCCTTCTAAAAACACAAAAACACAATGCTAGCAAACATGTATTAATAATTACATTGATACGGAAAAATTGAGACCTACTTGACCACTGTTGCATACATGTTTACAAAATCTAATTGGAAATATATGGCAAATTTGTTCCTGATTTTTGTAGATACTTAATGTGGGCAAGAAAAATCGAAATGGCCATGAGAACGGACCATTGAAAACTAGACCCAAAAACAAGAAAGGCGACTTATTTGATCAAACCATTATTCTATTTTTTTCCCAGAGATTGTTAAACTATTTTCTTTCATATCATGGTAGAAAACATTGAAGACTGATCTTAGTTCATGATCTTATTCATTGGAAAAAAAATGTGTCATACGTGATGGCAGGTATGTATAAATTTTGAGATTGGACATAACATGGGTACAAAATGTATGTGGGGAACAACAAAAAAAGATTATTGATGTTCATGATGCTCATGTTGGCATTTAGGCGAAGGTTTGTGTTGCTTCATGAATTGCATGGTAGGAGTTGGCTTCTTTAGTGTTCTCTTGTGCCATACATAAACTTGACAAAGTAACCCCCTTTGTTGCAAGGGTAAATTTCATTTTCTATTAAATGCAATGTAACTCACAAATGACCAAAACAAAAAATCTCCACCTCAAGAAATTTGCCATAATATTCCCTAAGCCACAAATTAAAAGTGCCATACGATCAATTATAGTTAATTAGAAACACTAGCAAATTTTTATATTTAATACAAAGTTATACTAAATGCACATGAACAAAACTAATAGACATATTTGAATGATAACATTTGTCTACATTGCATTCAACTGTTAAAAAAAAAGTCTTCACCATGTGTTGTTCTACACAACCTCATGCACTTATCTAGTTTTTAGCTAAGACACATAATGTCCTTCATGAGCCATTTGATCCAACAAATAAATCTACTAATCATATACAAACAAAAATGTTACATTGATGCTTTGAAACTTAATTATTCATCCAAAAGTCCATAAACATATTCTTTCAAAACCAATGCATTGTCAACATACCACTTACAAACCATTGGTGCACACTACTTTTAGAGTATGGAAACCACTCCAGCCACTAAAGGCTTTAGTGTTTAGTCCATGCAAATGTTTGCAATGTAATCTCATCTTTAAAATGTTCAAAGGTACCATAGCTTGGTCCAAGTTGTCATCCTAGAAAGCCAAAACTACAACTTGCATACCTAAGACCTAGCCAAATGTAAATGATGATTTGATTAACTAGAATATCTAATGTTTGAAAGCATTAGGTAAAATGCTAAACACAACCTTCTAAAACTATTCAATCTAGTGTAGCTATGGTTTCTCTTATTTCACCTTTTACATGTTCAAAAAACATGTACATAGGGTCATTACCTTAGACTTTGTGGGTTGTTGGTACCATTAGAAACTTAATGGCCCATACATTGCGAACACCCAAAACAACAACCTAAGACACTTTTAGAAACACATTAGAATGTTCAAAATGTCCCCACTTTGGTAATATTTTCTTACAACTATGATGTCACTTGCATTAAATTGTTGGCCCCATGGACATTTGTATGAAAAAGATAAGGTGTACATTGGTTTTATACACATGAGGATGTAGAAATCCACACCTTCAGAGTTCCCTTCTTTAGCATTCACCACAAAGTTGTCCCCAAGTGCAAGACAAGAAGCCAAGTGATTATTATTGACCCCAAACTAATCCCAATCGTCCTCACCAAAAACATCTAGCATTACTTCTCATATAGACCGTGTGTTATTAGAAATCAAGATCTCAACTTGCCATTCCTGAATCCAAGATAGATTCTTACAAGCAGCAAAATTGTCACCCACACATAAGCAACAAAAACATGACAAGTTTTTCTTCATGAACTTATTGACATCCATAACACCCACTAACCTAATTGAGTGTAAATCTTTGGTAACTTTGATAGCTTCACAAGTATATTCATTCACCTTATTGACATCATCAGACATCACATGAAAGAAAACTCGAGAGTCAGGCCTTTATGCACCTAAGTATGTAATTTCAAGTCGTTTGCTTAATTTGGTTCATAATAAAACCACAACCTGTTTTGCACTTTGCAACTCATGGCCTTGCATGTTTAATTGGGTTTTCTTGATGAACCATTTTAACACCACCCTAGCTCCATCATGTGGATGTTTCCCATGGTCGAAGCTGAAAAAGTTCCACAAATAGATGTAGCTGCTAGTGATATGAGGATAATGAGCCACAAAGTACCATGGGACCTTACTCTTGAATTGTAAACTACAGCCTTCTGACCAAATCTAATGTTGACTTGGCCTGTTACCACTATTCACGACAAAATCCTAGTGCAAATGCAAGCAAAGTTGAACAAAGTAGTTACCATGACTCTTGTCATTAGATATGTAGAAATAATATTTCATGATCGTGTTAGTGCTCTCATCATGTGGATCAAGGTTTCGGTTTTTCATCCATGTGGACAAGAATGGTGATTTGGTAATTATGCCAGTGCATGGACTACATTTCTTTCTACATCTCAAAGCTATAGTTTTTTGCAAAATCTATTATAGAAACTATTCTATCATCTACACAATTTTGAAGGCAAAACTTGAGCATTGCATCTTGCCATCTTGCCACAAAATTATGGTGGGCAAAGAATTGAAGTTTGGGCTTTAGGTATTGAATCAACTCACTAAAAACAATAGACTTATAAAAAAGCTTAAGTTTCTTCCTTTTTTCTTCTCGTCTAATGATGATATTTTCCATAGAAAAATGCTTCAACTTGACCATGGCATATGAAGATCCCTCTTCTTCAACAAGATAAACAAGCAAAATGTCCACCCCACATAGATCGCATACCCCCATGAGACATTCTCTTTTATGCCATTTTGAAAAGTCATCTCAAGGACAAAGAATAGCTTCCCACATCATTGTCAAGCCTAAAGAGGTTCCATGTTCAACATCACAACCTTGCTTAAAGCCATTTATAATTTCATAGACCTCACAAAAACATTCACACTTGCTTGAAAAATGCAACTTGAGTTTTTTTGCATGTAATTGAAACCCAATCTCAATTCTTCCATTTCTACATGATAAATACAATAACACACATTATGCGCTCTCATACTTTTGACCCAAAATGGATGCAATGAGTCAAATGTCCTCTTACCAACTATCAACTCAAGGTGCGCTTTCTGGAAATGTAAGAAAAAATCCATTTGCACATGCAAAATAGAATTTTAGTCAAGTTAGTTTGAAAAAACATCACATGAAATATATATAACATGGGTCATGGGGTCATCATCAAGCTACATTTAGTTAGTTTGTAGAATAGTGCATTGATCCTACACACATGTTAATTGTGTAATGAATATTTCATCCATATAGACAAGTGGCCATGTCATAGAAAAAAGAATGCAAATAGAATGATAGTCATCAAAATAAAAGTTCAGTCCTAGGAAACTTGTATACATATCATTAATTCTAACACTATTTTGTATACAATATTCTACATATATCACCATTTTGTCATTATTTAATCTATAATTTTAACATATTATAAATCACCATTATGTCACTATTTTTGTCACTATTTTTATAGTCAATATAACAACCACATAAGTCACCAAAAGCTATGCATTATTAGTACAAAGTCATTCTAGTCCTTAACTTGTTCATCATTCCAATCCTTATATGTCCCACATAACTCACCCAAAGAAAGCCAACAGTCATTAGAAAGTTATTCTGGTCCCTATGGTCCATCATTATAGTTTGTAGATGTCCCACATAACTCACCCAAAGAGAGCCAATAGTCACAAAAAAGTTATTCTAATCCCTATGGTCCATCATTTTAGTCTAGAGATGTCCCACATAACTCACCCAAAGAGAGTCAACAATCACTAAAACCACATAAGTTCACTAAATTTAACCAACAGTCACTAAAAACTCACTAGGTATTCCTTGACATCTATAATTCTAGTCCCTAGATGTGCCACATGACTTACCCCAAAAAATCCATTAGTCACTAAAACCACATACTTATCCACCAAGTTTAGCCATTAGTCACTAGGAAGTCACTTCAATCCTTGGTCATGTCCATCATTCCAATCCCTAGATGTCCCACATAAGTCACTCATTTGACATAGCTCCAATAGTCATTAAACACATAAGTCCTTAAAGTCCAACCATTAGTCACTAGAAAGTTAGTCCAATCCTTGACATGTCCATCATTTTAGTCCTTAGATGTCCCACAATAATCACCCAAGTATAACTTTTAATCATGAAACACTATGAGAAAATATAAGGGTGCAAATACAATAAAACGACCCACTCCAAGAATAAGTAATCTTAAGAAATCACGGTCAAGAGACATTTCATTTGGAATAACATTGTCAAATGAAATTTTTTTCAAGGAGTACATTTAATAAGTATTTATTGAACTTCTCCAAAATTTTGAAATGATTTTGTCAAGTTTTACACAACTTTAAAGACTCTCTTAACATTGTAACCAGTTGTAACAATCCTTTTATAACATTAATTAACACAATACATTTGATTTTTTTCAAATACACATTTTTACTATTTCTACGCATTCATTTATATAATGAATTGTAGTGTTATAATTCATTTCTTTACATTATATTTACTTAATTAGACAAATTTTCCTCTTTGAAAAATTGTGGATGGAGAATAAATTAAAATTTTGAATTTTAAAAATGATGCAAAAATGATGTTTTGGAGGAATTAAATTGAATTAATCATGATCTTTACTCATTTTAAATTTATTTGATATTAAGTTTTAAATTTAATAGATTTATTAAATTGAATATAGATAATAATACATTTAATATATTTTAATGTCAAATAAATTGAAAATAAGTAAAGATCATGATTAATGTTCTATATGAACATTAAGGACCTTAAGATAAATGAAGGTCTCCAATTCTAGTGGATGAAAGGCTTGATGGATGAATTAAGTGGGAAGTTTTGGTTGATGTCTAACAACTTCTATTGATTATTGTAGTTAAAGGTCTAGCACTATAGGGTTCAAGTGAAGTGTTGAGTTTGGAGTATGTGTGGCGAGTGTGCATTATGAATAGGAACTCCATTTAGGTTTGAATTCTAATATGGTACATGAGTTATTGCTTTGTCAATGTGCACTATGGATAAGTTTTGAACTTCCGTTAGGGTTCATTTTTTAGTTCAAGAGTGTAGTAGAAACATAAATGTAGAGAAACCATTGAAGTAACCACCTCTAAGAGTAATTTCTCTAGGCACATTAGACTTGAATTTTGAGCACAATAGTTGTTGTTGTGAACAAAAACATTTGACAAAGCTACAAGAAGCTTGTAGATATGTTGAGATTTTGCATCTTTGAAGAAGTTTATTCAAAGAGAAATCAATAGACTCTAGAGTGGACAAGGCAATATGGGAGATGTTGAAGATTACTTGCATTATCGAACAATGCGAGTTCGAAGAAGAAGATCAAGAACAAGATTCTAATAAGGAGGTTTCTACACATTTTTAAAAAGTCCTCCCAAATCATGACTATGGAAAAATGCTTCAAGTTTGGAATGTATGGTTGATAGCCCTTGATGGCTCATTATGCAAAATTGATGACTGATCTTCATTTGCAAATTTGTCATGAGTTGTTCAATCTGATCCTGTTCTAGACCGGTTTGGTAATGAAAGATGTTGCACATTCTATAAGCAACTAGCCGGGAATGTAGTCACATGCTCCAACTTCTACATACTTGTTGGGAATATATGCATATGAGAAGGTTTCTAGGGTTAAGTCGTGTATGCATGGATCAGAAGTCAAGGGAATTGATTGTGATGGTTCTATCGTGCACCGCAAACTTGATCAATGCCTTTCATCTTTAAAAAAGGTGCATTCGAACCCAAAGAAAATAGGTTCACAAGGGTTTTTTCCATCAAAATGAAATTTGTCTCAAGTTATCTTTTTTAGTTTTCAAGTTTTGAGCATAAGCTAATGGTTTAAGGTTTATGTGATTGTTTTTTATTTGTAGGTGGGTTTCATTATAGGGCTTTTGACAATAAAAACATGCCAAGTGCAAATAAAACCCTTCGTTAGAAGGGGCGAAGAAGGCGTAAATGACATTCAAAATGCAAATGTTCAGGGTGAAGGAGATTATAGCCTAAGGAGTGCATATCAAAGCTGATATGAAGTTAAGTGCAAAGCTGACACATAAGAACATGTTAGGAGATACCAAGCTTTTAAAACTTCTAGAAATAAATCACAAGAGTTTGTTTAATTAGAAATTATTAAGTCTTTTTAAAAACTCTTGAAAGTTATGATAGATAGTCATAAAAGGTGATTACCAAGATTACTAGAAAGTTAACAACAATTTCCCTAGAACTTATTAAGGATTTTGAACCTTCCATTCAACATGCTATCCTTGAGAAGTTTTTTGGTCATTCTATCCTACAAAATGTAGTTCTTGCATACCTTATTGATGTGCAATCTATCAAGCGAAATTAAGAAATCTTGAGCAACATGAAATATGGGATCACTAATCACTTGGTAGGTCCAAAGTAGACTCAACTTGTAGTTGCCAAAAACATTGTATGTATGCTTACTTCTAGTTCATCAATTAGTAGTAACAAAGGTGTTGTTAAGGTTTTGGGAGTTGACAAAAGAAACATTAGAAAGGCCTTGGAGCGACGAATTCAAATGGATACAATTAGCAATGCATTTTGGATTACTCAATATTGGTCAAGACACTTAGGACATCCATTAGAAATCTTGTGATTCAATTCTGGACTTCTCAAACTGTGATTTTTCCTAATTGAAAAGATGTGATGAGGCAACACATTTCTATAAAGGTGCATGAAGAGCATGCGGCACATTACTTACAAGTTTCACAAGATTCCAATGCGTTGCAACATTTTATTTTATTTTTTGCATAATTAAAACAAAAATGATTTTGTCTTTCTGAAATGTGGGTGTTTAATGCTTCATCATGAATGTGGGTATTTAATTTCCATGATGGTGATATGTAGACCTAGTTGTAGCACTATATAATGTGTTGTTATGGTATTGTGTTTCCTCTAACTAAAATAAAAACCATAGAGTGCTCGATGTAGTAAAACATTTTAGAAGTAGCATTAGTTTGTATAGAAGTACAATGGTGATTAGTATTGTCTAGTGGATTCATGACCACTCCTTCAAGAATAAGCATGCACCTTGCTTATGTAAGGAATGTCCTCCTAAATTAATGAAATGAATACTTACAAGGAACTAAGTGCTTGTGATTAAGGAAATGTTATTTACATAAATATTGAAACATTATTTACATTTAAAGAAGCATTGGTTGTGTTTAAGGCAACTTAAAGAGGCATTGGTTGTGCTTAAGGCAACTTAAAGAAACATTGGTTATGCTTAAGGAAACTTTTTAAAACATTGGTTGTGCTCACAAAAACATTAGTTGTGCTTAAGGCAGCTTAAGGAAGCATTGGTTGTGTTTAAGGAAGTTTATTAAAGAAGCATTGGTTATGCTTAAAGCAACTTAAGGAAGCACTAGTTGTGCTTAAGGAAGTATTGATCGCTTTGGCACTGGTTGTGCTAAAGTCAACATTAGTTGCTTCAACACTAGTTGTGTTAGTTAAACAATAGTGTTAATGCAAAAATCCACATTGGTTGTTCTTTAAGTAGCATTGGGCAACACTACTTGTGCTTAAAAGATGCACTAGTTTTGTTTTAGGTAAAAATTTGATATTTATGCTTTCAAGGCAACAATGGTGTGCTAAAGGAAATAGTGAGTACATTTATTTCAACAATGCACAAGAAATGAAACAAGTTTTAGATAAATAAAATAAGATTATGTTAATTGTTGTTTAATCATGTTGCACTTTAGTGGAAATCACAATCTTTTTGAACATTTTCGTTTTCTTCATGACGATCCATGAAAACATCCAATATTGCAATGCAAAGTATTGTGACCTCAACCTTGATAATCATTTTGTTTGAATGGGTTTATATGTTGTAACTAGTTGCTCCATGCCCAAATCAAGTTGTTTGATGATCATTACATAATTTGTTCAAATTCTTCTAGAAAATTAATCTTGTTAATGGAACATGTGGCACAATAAATTTTGTATATTCTAAAATTTAGACTATTTGTTAAATGATCAAAATTTTGGAAACTTGATTGGTTGAATGTGTTTATTGAAACTTTGTAAAACTTTAAATTAAAAATATATATTCTTAAGTTACAATTTTGTTTATTGGAAACTTGGGTTTTTAGAGCTAGCAAGAATTGTTTGATGATGCAATGGTTATTTAAAGCTTCAACAACAACAATACATATCCTTCCATTTTTTAATAACCAACAATAACAGATTAACAAATGATGGAAATGTTGGTGTAATAGATCAACAACAACATATCCATCAAGTGTTACTTGTTGGTATGAATCTACAAGCACTTGTTGTTGTGCAGTAGATTTAAAAGCAATGGTACTTGTTATAATATGGATCTAGACTTGCATTGGTTGCTACCTTGGGTCTAGAAGCACTGGATGTTGCAAAAGCAATTTTGGTTGTTGTAATTATGGTGATTATTTCAATGTAAATATTAAGCTTTTGTCATTTTGTTCTATGCCCCAAATTGATTATGTAAATGCATGAATGGTAAGTAATCAATAAGGAATTAAGTCTCAATTTGCTTAATTGATTTAAAATAACCTAGATTTTTGAAATTATGTAATTTTACTTTGATGAGAATGGAATAGAAGTTGAATTTGTTCCAATATTTTTTGATAATTACAACTTGCTTGAAATAGGCATTTTTAAAATGCTAACAATATGGATTATCATGGCAAGCAGAGAAGGTTATTTGTTTTAATGTTTCTTATCATGATAGTTCAAAGTTTGAATTGTGTGTTCAAGAGATATAATTCAACAAAGAATTCAAAACTAAAATGAAGACATTTTAATTTCTCATCACATTTTGAAATCCAATTGCATTTTGCAAGTGGGTTGTAAGCGAGTCTGCTCATTTATGCTTATTATTCTAGTTCAAATGAGTAAATGATTTGTGGATATTGTTTTGGTTCAAGTGTGTAAGTGATTTCAAGTGAAGTTTAATGAAACCTGTGATTATGTAACATAACTTAAATTGGACTAATGATGGTGGAACTACCATATGCACTCATTTGTAGTTAGAACTTTTTACTACATTCAAGGTTAATCATCTTGAGGTACCCATTATGCTTGCATTTTTCAAGCGGCTATGACCTTGGTTTGTGCATCAATTGATGCAATGGAATACCTACTGCTGTCACTACCACACAGAGATGCAAGAACTTTTACTTGGAATAAATGATATGAGAATCATGGGGAAGGGGATTCATGACCATTATTCTTATACCTACAATGAAGTTTACAACATTCAATAGCATGATTCCACGCAACCATTAAATAAGTGCTATGCAAACCTAGCTCTTTTCAATGGCTTGACCCAATTGTGGATGTTAGTGTTTTGTCCAAAACCTGAATTGTCCCTTTGGCATGCAAAAAGTTGCCTTGAAAGTTTATGTTCAAACTATCAAGTTGACAACTTGAAAATATGCCTAAAAGAACTTATTTCCAACCAATTGGTTCAATGGAAGAGCATTGGATATGAGGTTGTAGGAAAGACTAGTGATGGAAAGGATAAAAAGGCCCAAAAATTGGAATATCATGAATCCCATCCTATAGTTATGTTGGAGTACTTGAAGCCACATCACAAGGAATTTATCCTACACAATTATATTACTTAGCAAGAGATGCAATTCAGGTAGTGCTTAGAAAATCCACCATCAAATACAATTATGTCATGTGTGGATTTCTTTAAAAATTACATAATGAAGATCCAAAATGAAGTTCAAAGTATGCATTAACATAACTTTCAGGTCAATATTTTAATGCACATTAATTATTGACACAATCCTTTACCTAACCCTACCAATCCAGACTCTATCATTAAGGACATTCATTATTATGTTTCTAATGACCCCAATCATGATTCCCTATTTGTTCAACATGTTTTCATGTTTCATTGGTAGTATCTGCAAAATGTCAATTGCATTCCAAGGCAACACATTGTGTGGATAGATGGCTACTCATGGCAATTAAAAAGGGAGCATGCATAGTATTTTGTATCACGATACCCTTATATCACCACATCTATAGGTAATACTAATGGATGCTCATTAATTTGGAATTTTTTTGCCATTGGGCATGGAAAGGGGGAGGTGGATGGAATAGGGGCATTATTGAAAAGAAAAATTTGGGAAGAACAAATTAAGCCTAGGGGTAGGAAGACTCAAAATGCTGCACAAGTTGTGGCATTCCTAAAATTTGAAACAAACAAGAACCATGCAACCCATCCAAATGTTTGACAACACATAAACCAGTTCTTCCATGAGGTGAAAGTTAGAGATATTGATAGGAGCAAAAGCTTTGAGTGTGAAATCGTGAAGGGCATCATGGCTAAACACCAAGTATGGTCTCTTTCACCTAAAGATCCCACCCTTTGCTAATATTGTCAACTTTCTTGCTTCTATGAAAGTTATATGGGTAGAGATCTTGAAATTCAGTGTGTCAACAAAAACCATGTGCCTGAATGGATACTAATGTGTTTAAGGCCTAAGAATACTTTAGAGGTGCGAGATATCATGTATGACCCTAATGAAGAGATTGAAGTAGGTACTGGTGGTGAATGGATTACTGATAACCTACATCCAGGTGACAATGTTGCAATACCTACTACAACTAATGAACCTTTTTGGTTGATGCTAGTGGAAAAGGGTGTTCATGTTGTGGATAAATATTTCACATATTTTGATGGGAATGAATGCACACAAGGTGACATGGTTGTTAAAGGCTATTGGTATGAACGATTACAAGTAGGAAGCCATTCCTACCTTTTTCAAGATGATCAACCTTTAACATTTGTGTTTTCACGTTTGATTTTGGCCTCAAAATTTTCTTTGCCACCCACAAACCATATGGTGAAGGGAAGTTACGCTACCTATGAGCTTAAAAATAATGTGGCAGAAATCATTCTAGAGGCATTAGAAGCTTTTCAATTGTTAAATTAAGATTTTGATGTTATCAATCTTTGAAAATTACAAAATTTAAATATATTTTGAGGAGCAAGAAAAGGAGCCTAACAGAAAGAATAACATCATGGAAATACTTGCAACACTAAAATTGTTCTACAAAGGTAAGAGTCATGCACTAGGTATCATTTTGTCATTGGAAGGTTTTGTGTTAGATTTTTATTTTTGATCAAGTTGTTAGGTTAACTCTACTTCTTAGTACATTGTTGTGGGTCAAGTTATAATCTACCACATGGTTTTTATTAGGGTTTTTTTATGATAGGCCAATTTTCAAGTACATTACATTGTGGAGGAAGCAACAATAAGGCAAAATGGTGAGCAATGCAAGTTCACAACAAGAGCAATGGTGCTCTGGCCTATTAACTCTGCTCTCCAGGTGCTCATTGTCTCCACAATTGGAGCTCCCATACATTTGAACTAGTATATGAAGGCACTAAAAGAGTTGAGTGTTAGGAATTAAGTTAATAGTCTAAATCATGCTTTAAACTCTTGGACCTATTAATTTTTACAACATTTTCTATGGGGAAATATCTTTTTGATGGACAAATTAAATGGGTTTAAATCATTACAAGTAGTATTATTATGAATCCATGTTGAAAGATGTTATGTGACTACCAAGATCTAATACGTAGGTAATTACTATATAAAAAATGGGCTAAGCTTGTGGATGTTGTTTTTCTGCCATTTTTTGATTCATGACTTCATTGGCATTAAAAAATTCATTGAACCTTTTATTGGTTGTTTAAGCCATCAAACTAAACAATTACAGGCCCCATGGATCAAAGCCTATTTGAAAACACTTGAAATTTGTTCAAGAATTGGTTGTTACATTATTATATGTAGCCAACAACAATTGAAATGGTTGATATGTGTCTATAGCAACTTGTCTTCTAAAAGGCCAACCTCAAACCCATTTAAAATCTCATTTGCAATTTTCCTTCCTCCCAACTATAGAACTTGGTCTATTTAATGGAGTCAACACATTAAGTTTTTGGTGGGTAGAGCCTACCACATAAAAGCCTAGCTTGCCACAATAGTTCATTGCATCCAAATATCCATTATGTTGATGTAATGTTATCCATGTAGTACTTAAGATACTTGAAATCCATGCAATACTCACACTTTGCTAATGGAGTTTGCACACCAAGTTCCTAGTGTGCAAAGTCTGCCACATAAAAGTTTAGCTTGCCACATTGTTCATTGCATCCCAATATCCATTATATCAATGTAATGTCATCCATGTAGTACTAGGACACTTGAAATCCATGCAATACTAGGACATTTGAAATCCATGTAGTACTCAGACACTTGAAACCCATGTAGTATTAAGACATTTGAAATCTATGTAATACTCAAACATAGAATGTATTATTATCTAAAATCACATAGAATGCAAGCTAATTAATACTTGTAAATGAAAATTGTTTGAAAGTGACATCAAAATGCAAAACTTGAAAACAAAAATATTATAACAAGTTCAAAACATGCACATGCAAAAAACAAAAATTAAGGCTTGTAAAACAATTAAACTAGTAATCCAAGCATATTGAAAGATAGCATGTTTTATGTGTTGTAAAGATAATCAAAAACCACTTGAAGTAACTCAACTACTTCTAAAAGTCTAAAAATGCAATCTCTTTAGGTTCATCCAAGGCCAACCTCCATACATCTTGCTTCATGGAAATTGGTAAGACTTGCACTATAAATAGAACTAGAAGCCAAGACATGAGTGACATACTAGTATGTAATTGGTGAATGGCATTCTAGTTCCAATTTTTACTTTTACTACGGGTTGTAGAGGTTGGTGGTGCCACTTCTTTTTCAGCTTGTTTTCAAGTGTAGATTGTCCTAAGTGAACTAATAGTGAGTTGTCTCTTGGATGGTGGCTTGGGTGTGGAATTGCCAACTAATGATCCCTTTTGATATGCTTTTTTCTATGGATTTTGAATTGCATGTTAGTCTTTTGGTGTGTCAGCCCTTCTCAAGATATTGGACCCATCTAATAATCACATAAAGAGATAACAAATTACGTTAATATCCATCATGTGACCAAAAGTTTGGAATGTTTATGGAAATTTTTAACACAACAACAAATTAGCTTAGAGACCAGATTCTCACTTGGAATTTATGCTTATAGACTTCATAAGTTGGATTTAGATGTTAATCTCCCAGCTAGAATGTCATCAAGAGCTTTGCGCTTAGACTAAAAACAATATCCATTTCTAGATTATGAAGCCTTAACATCTATTGTGCAAGTTGAGTTATCCAAATTTGTTGGCTATAGATTGGTTTCTTCAAATTCCTCTTGCATATGTGCATTATGATCAAACAGTCTGGCATTAAACATGAAATAAATGAGTATATATAAAGAATTGGCCATTTGATGCCAAAAAATTATTAGCATTGAAAAATAACAACATGATTTTAAAAGAATAGTCTCATACTTGCACTTTTATTCATTGGTTTCTGGGTGCAACAACCGCGAAATCCATTTGTGGTTCTTGATCATCTTGTTGGAACTCAATCAAGACATCATTATAAGTGGGAAATTCACTTGAAAACAAATTAAGCCTCCTATGTTTTAAGGGGTCCACATTTGGCTTTTTGGTTACATTTATTTGTTTCAAAGGGGATTCACCCTCACTGGTGGTTGTTGCTTTTAGTGATGGTAAATGTGTTGCAGTTACACTCCCTATACAAAACACCAATTCAAGAGGGCTACCACTTGTGGTTGGAAAACTATGTATCTTCAATTTTACAAGATCAAGTGCACATGTAGAACCATGCTTAGTTGGCTTTAGCCTAGATAATTCACTTGCAACATTAACAAATGCACATGTGAGTAAACCTATGAAAGTTTTTTAGATTTTCCAGTTTTGCCTTCCTTAAAACCAACAGTATAAACATGTCTTATTAAATTACATTCATAAACCACAAACCATAAACAAGAATTATTCTCACTAGATTGCTTTTTATAAGCCGCAAACCACACTAAGCACCAAACTAGTGCTTATTGAAACTATTTTTGATACACCTTAAAGCACAAACCACTATATTACTTCCTTAATTAATCACTTTAGGATTGAAGTACTTTTGGTAATCACTTGAACAATATTTCTATGTCCATAACATTACATTAACCACAACCACCTAAAGATTCCTAAGTCAACCACTATGACAACCACATTCATGACCACGGCATGAGACAAATCACTAAAGCATTACAATAAGGTAACAAGCACTTTTTATTCCTCTTTCTAACTGCCCTAAGCATGTAAGAACCAAACTCATGAGTGTACCACTAGGTGTAATGAGAAAACCACTCTAACAACCACACATATTACTAGTGGAGGTATTCCAAGCCAACAAAGTGGGTTTATGGATTGAAAACCACAACATCAAATTAAATGTGGTCTTGCCCAACCTTAATCACCCCATCCACCAAGTGCTATCTACTCCTAATGCATCCAAACTTTCTGAAACTTAGTGGTGTACTAGAGACAACCATTGAAACAATGTTGATTGGAATCAAAGTCTACAAAGTTCAATTAGGATCTGAGGTTCAATTTAAGAAAAAATTCAAATAGAGAACAAGGCTTATGTGTGTACCTAAAGGTAATAGTGACCAAGAGGTTGCTTCTTGAAAGGATGCTTTCATAGCTTCCCATTGATTTTCAAGACCCATGTCATCTACTTGTTTTCTCATATCATTGTCCTCATAATAAAACCCAAAACTATGCCACTAGTCAAGATGTAACATTTGCCCACATATAAAGCAAAAGTTTTTGTCCCTCAACATCTTAGACAAATAAAAAGGGTGAAAGGTATGTCAATAAGATGTTACTACTATATCATTACAATGAAAACCCTAAGCACAAAACCCACAAGGTTTGATTTATATGTATACTAACCTATCAAAATTTCCTCTACACTTGGATGAAGGATGGGTTTAGGCCAAAATGAGTTAACCCCCATCTTTTTCATGGCCTCAAGCTATCCTTCAACAACTTTTTCTTCAACCTCTAGCAATTGGATTTCTTGTTTGGTTGCATCTATGAGGTTTTCAATATTTAAGCACTCCATTTCAATTTTTGCAAATGTAACCTCACCCATTAGAAGCCATTTTCACACACCCTCTAATATCACAGATTTATTGTATTCCACTGTTTTTTGCAAGGTGGTGCATTGATGATGGGTTGCTTGCAATTTTGATAATTCTTCCTTGAAAATATCTTTTGCTTGAAGTCGACTCTTTTCATTTGACATGTCTTGAAGTTCAAGCTCTAAGGTTTGGATCTACATTTGTAAAATCAACAACAATTTCACGAAAAAATCCCGAAACAAGTAAACTTGATGTAGCTTGAAATTCAAGCTCTAGGGTTTGGATTCATATTTGCAAAAACAACAATAGTTTCATCAATGAAAAAAAAAACCCCAAATAGATAGACTCTTGAAAGTTGTTTTGCAGCAACAAGAATAAAGACAAATGTTGTGCAAAGTCGGGATGTTAAAATACATGGATACCTTTTTTTTGAGCAAGAGAATGTAGCGCGCCAACCTTTGCAAGTCACATTCGCTTATATGATGGCATCTTGTGTTTCCAATGTTACAACTTGTTAATCTTCCATGTTGAATTGAAGCCCTATGAGCTTCTCGGGCAAGCTGGTTTTTTTAGTCTCCATATGCAAAACCTTTGCATTGGACCATTTTAATAAATAAAACAAAAAAATGTGAATTTCACCAATCTTCATGAATTCCACAGGCAAAATTCCATATGGACATCTACTTGTTAGTTCAAGTTCTTCAAGTTTGAATGTAGGTGGACTACTAGATAGCTTGCACAAAACCTCCCCGACTCCACTAAGCTCAAAGAGCTCCATTGATCCACCATGTTTTTTTAGATGCATACTTCTTTTCTTTGGGATTTTTCTCTTGTTGTTAAGGCAACTGCCCTAGCCCAATTGATATTTTCACCCTTTTCCTACACAATGTAACCCTTCACAAACCACACACTAAATTCATTGTTAGTGACATGTGGTGTACCAAACATTTGCTAATACAACCTCAACAATTCTTACTTAGTTTCTACATGGAGGCATGGACATGTGACTTTCAAGCTGAACAAGAAGGTCCAAAAACTTCTTCAATGTCAGATTCAATCATAATGTTGCAAGGAAAATCTGTTTTAGGGTTCAGTCCATAATCATTGAGCTACCTCACAATTTTGAAATAATGCTTAGTTTGGTCCTTGAAGTCTACATGCTCCCAAGGAGGAAATTCAAGATCTAGTTTGCTTCTCAATTTTCTTTCTTCTTTCCCCTTTTTTACAAAGGAAAATTTGAAGATAGAAGCTCTATAATGATAGATGCTAAAGAGATAAAAATAAAAAGACAAAACCACGTTCAAATGCACCTCTGCAAATTTTCTTTATTAGAAGTTATGATGTTCAAGTGTAATCGAGTGTTCTAGCTACAAGCTAGTCAAATTTGTGCTAGTTGCACATTGAAAAACCCTAAACCTTCATCGACAACAATTGACCTTCCACATAAATTCAAAATTCTCGCCCTGCCCGCATTTTTCAAGACCAGCCAAGCCCTACGTGCCACATCATTATAAAATTCCAAAAAAAATTCCCTAAGTCCTTGCCCACCACCCCCCAAACTAGGCAAGTGTGGGTCATTCTATTGTATTTGGACCCATAAGGTTTTACAATTGGGCTTGCAACTGGGTTTTCTAATTGCAATGAACACTTGCAACTCATGGTATTTATACGACCTTAAATGCTAACAAACAAGTTGCAATGGACACCCTATGTTGTATACAATATTATATATACGATGCAACTCACATGCAACTATATGTAACTTCTTTGCAACTAATTTCCACATTGGATTTTCATGCACATTTCAACATGGCGAGTGAAATGCCAACGTGGCTTTTCATCCATTTGTCGACGGATGACATATGTTAATGCCTTATGCAACTTATTTACAACTATTTTATAACTAGTTTGATGAATATAATCTTTAATTATTTCATTTGTCCATTTGATGAATGAATTATGTTCTTATATTTTATAACTTATTTATAACTATTTTACAACTAATTCAACAAATATATTCTTTTGTTATTTCATTAATCTATTTGATGTGAATGGATTATATCCCAAGCCTTTGCAACTTATTTACAACTATTTTATAACTAGTGTAATGAATATATTCTTTAATTATTTCATTCATCCATTTGAGTAATGAATTTTGTTCCTATCCTTTGCAACTAATTTACAACTAAAGATGAAACGAAAATAAAGGATTTAGTGACTAATTTGCAACTAGGGATTTAAGTTTAGGTTTCAAAGCAATTGTATGGTAGTTGATTTTAGTAGTACTAAATAACTAAATTGCAACTTACAATGCAATTATACAAACTTCACACAACCATTATCATGTTGTTCTAATTATAATTGATAATGTTGACTTGCATTGGACATCATTATTTATAAACATGAAATGGATTTGAAACTTTAAATAGATTTACATTCCATGTTGAAGAATACATTACAAAAAAATAAATAAATAAATAAAAATCTATCAAAAGCCATTTTAACTATGAATCTAAATATAATGCCCAAATTATCTATAACAATTTTTTAAAAAATCTAAACAAAAGGTTAGATCATGAAATGATGACCCACAACAATCAAATATTGTCATCTAAAACATTATGTTTCATAAATGAATGTTTTCTTCCATTTTTGTTGAAATGGAATTTGAACCATGCAATTTTTTCAATCCACCTTATTTGTTTGAAATCTAACATGTTATGATATTTAGCTCCACATTTGAAATGAAATTAATAGCATATCATAACATTGTAATGTCAAAAATATCTAAATAATCTCTTCAACTTGAATAAAATTAATTTACAACTATACTTCCATTAAATGCAACTTATTTGTCACTAAAATGCAACTTGTGTAGAACATTGATACAAATTAAACTATAATTTGTACACTTGCAAATAAAATAAAATACTAAGTTTACAATCATGTAAATTAAATTGCAATTTTAGGTATTTTTGAAAGAATCTTACCTTGTATACATAATTTTGATGTTGATGGATTAAAACATAATGAAAATTTGGCCCTATAACATAAAAATAACATAAGTCATCACAAATGTTCAAACATAAAACAAGACATATGTAAAATGATTATCATTAAAAAATCACCTTTCATAAATCTCTCATTATTAGAAGTTAAACTAAACTTTTACAATCAACTTCTAAATAAAATGAAATATAATTTCACATCATTTTTCTTTAATATATGCAAATAAACAAAAGACCAAGAATCGACACAAACCTTCAACATCCAAGAGTAAAAGTAAGAACCTCAACATCCATAAGCAAAAACCTTCAACATCTAAAAATATGAGCAAGAACTTTCAACATCTAAGAACAAAAGTAAAAACCTTCAATATCTAAGAATAAGAGCAAAAACTTTCAACATCTAAACCAAAAATAAAAACTTTCAACATCTAAGAGTAAGAGCAATAACCTTTAACATCAAAAAGTAAAAGTAAGAACCTTCAACATCCAAAAGTATGAGCAAGAACCTTCAACATTCAAAAGAGATAAAAAAAACTTTCCACATCCAAAAGCAAAAGCAAAAACCTTCAACTTTTCTAAGAGCAAAAATAAGAACCTTCAACCTCTAAGAGCAAAAACAAAAAGCCTTTAACATCTCTAAGAGCAAAAATAAGACCTTTCAACCTTGAAAAGCAAAAAAGAAACCCATAAGCATAAAGCACATGAAGGTTGTTGATGCATTGGGGTAGATTTATTGATATACTGTCATGTGTCACTTGCTTAAAGGTTTCCTGCTCAATTTTCAAAATTTCAAATTTCAAATTTTAAGTAGAAGTACAATTGCATATTAGTTGCAAACAACTGAAGTCATATATATTGGGTGGTAGAATGTATACACCTAGCATGATCATATGTGTTATTTAAGTCCATACATTTGTTGCAAAGTAGTCATTGATTAATAATTAAATTTATCTTAATTGTGATGTAATTGTTACATGCGACTAAAATGCAACTTGTTCACAAAGTCAAACATGGTTGACTACAACTATATATATAGTGCATACATTGTATTGTATAAATATACATCTTGTAACTAATTTGCAACTATAATACAATTCCTTGATTTTTTAACGTGGCATTTTATTTATTAATTTGTCGTATTTCATGGGATAGTTGCAATGCAATTGTCTATTAGTTGTTTTGGAGTTCTAGTTGCAAGGTAGTTTAATTGTTGCGGACACAATTTTTCATAGTGAAAAAACCATTGAAATTTTTAAGTCTCCCCCATATAGATCAAACTTTCAACCAATAGACAATAGTCCACATTATTCCAATGACTAGTCCATATGTTTATACAAATCAAACTTCTAATTTTCAATCACACCCTTACATCATATACACATAATTATTAATTATAATCACACCTATGAATACCATGACCACACTTCCAAGTATCATTAGGCTTTAGTCCATTTTTAGTCATTGTGGCACAATGGCATGGCAAATGTCCATGAAATTTAGCATAAAGTTCATGAAGAAAAATAAAATTACACACTTGACACCAAAAACAAATCTCAAATTGGGTAAATTCACCATGTGCATTTCAAACAATATGCAAAATAAGATTCGAACTTTATGATTATAACCCAAGACATAATTAAACACCAAAGAACCCCATTGACAAATTACCCTCATTGAACTTTGTTTGTTTGTTCATCTTGCAGCTCACAATAAGAAGTTCATAAATGAAAATGTTATGTGAAAATGAACTTATAAACATAACCCACAATAAAATCTTAGACCAGATTATTTGTGAACAAAGAATTCAATTTTCATAAGTTTTGCCAAGTCATTGCACATGGAAAAAAAGAAGCCACGAGAGCATGCTAAGTATCCATAATTCCAAATATAGACCCTTAATAGAAACAAACACAAAATAACCACATTGTAAATACCTCATTGACCGATCTATTTTTTTTATAGTCCTTCAACTCACCCAACAAAATCTTGACCATGTGTGCTAAGTTATTGTCAACTTTGCAAATTTAGCTCACTGCAAGTTAATTAACACCCAAGAGCCCCATTAAATAGACCTCAAATTGGGCTTATAAATTATTGATTCATCATGTAATCTACAACAAATAGACTTGGGATTGAAGATTCATCATGTGTATTTAAAAAAAATCTAAAGCTTGCAAGGTAACACCTAGACTTTATTCATTAATGTGAAGACCCAATGTACAATAAACATCAAATAACCCCATTGAAAAGCTCGCATTGAGTTGGAGAATCAAAATTTGTTTGGAAAAGAATAATCAAATTTGGAAGATATTGATGGCCCATAGCAAAGGAGAAAGAATCTAAATCTGAAAGAAAATTAAGAAGAAGAAAGTACAATAGTTGTGGTTCAATACTTAAAACACAAAGTTGGGTAGGTGTTTCTATTTTTGGAAAGTCCCCAAAAGAATCAAAGGAAAAAAATATGCAGAGTAATGTGACCTCCATCTAAACAATTAAAATTAGAGCATGTCTATACAACATAATAAGTTTTTGAATTAGATATTAGGGATACCATGAGCTCTATGTGTTTTAAAAAATTTATGCCCCTATTGGTAGTTGGGATTTCATTGCAAGCTTTCAAGTACACATGCCAAAAAGTGGTGTTAAGAAACAACCAAGGTGAACCTAGATTAAGAAAAGAGGTCTATTTTTTTTTGGGTAGAAAATAAACATCCATAAATCACTAACAATGTCGCAACCCCACTTTGGCCAAGTGTGAGGGTGAAGCCCAACACTTGGAAAAGTTGGAGGTTTGGAGTCCTCCGGGACTCTCGAATGTTCAGAGCTCGATAGAAAGGCCCAAAACACCTCGCATTAGGGTGTTCTTGGTGTCATTGGAAAGGTCTTGAAACGTAGATATCGAAAATGGCCTCGCATTGGCCATTCGGACATCTGCAGCCCAAGTTATGGGCAAAAG
>Ga0116227_10002788_pt1 | contig 39416 bp, 31 predicted proteins | sample S1TSphgellanicum_FD_89693 | JGI IMG/M metagenome (GOLD analysis project Ga0116227, IMG submission 89693) | Host-associated microbial communities from peat moss isolated from Minnesota, USA - S1T2_Fb - Sphagnum magellanicum MG | ecosystem: Host-associated > Plants > Peat moss > Unclassified...
GAAAGCTTAGTTTCAATTGGGAAGCTCTAGGTTTTTGAAACTTATAGTTGTTTTATGGAGTAGTTCTTGAAAATTTTCCATGCCCAAGCCTCACACATCTTAATTTTCGCACTGTAAATGTTTAGCATGTTTGGTTCATTTTCTAACATGAATATATATATATATATATATATATGTGCTTTTGCTACTAGGTGGACATAAGTTAGGGTGAATCATTTTTTTATGTTGCATCGTAGTTTTTTATAAAGTACAATCTATTGAGATACAATAAACATCTAGTAAAATCATCAATGTATGTCACTTTTTCAAGTGGTTTCACATTTACAACTTAAATTTGAACACATACATAATAATATTACATCACAAATATACGCCAAACATACAAAAATGAACTTTTGAAATAATTGCATATGGACAATCATGCTATCATGCACTTTCATATAAAACAGTTTTGTTTATTGAGTTCATTCCAAACATGTTACAAGGACTCAATATATGATACCTTTTTTTTTTTTTAAAAACCTATACCCAAAAATTAGATGTTAAAAAAACATTAACAAAAAAAACCTTTATTCACTAAAAGTGATCCACCTTACCTGCAATTACCTTGTTGCATCAAGGTTCAATGGTGTCTAAATTTCTCTCTAACGCTTTCCATTTGCTGATGCATGGGTTCTCTTAGGAATTCTCCCAATGTGTTACAAGTTAACTTAATTTTAAATTTGGGCATTGAGTATGACTAGCTCCGAAGAATTTCTTGTGCCAATTGTGTGGGTGAGCTCTAAGGTGACAATTCAAGTGTAGGTTGAATTTTGCCAAAAGCAACCCTTAGTTTCCATGATGTTGACCAATTTGAGTTCTAGATAAATTTCTAGTTCCCTCCTATAATCTAGTTGATTTTTTTTGGTATCACTAAAACTAATGTGTGACTTGCAAGTCAAAGTCATGTGTTGCCATTGGGTGTAGTGTCCTTGCGACAAGGTTCAACTCCCTAGCATAATTTGTCAATTTGTTTTTTATTCATTGTTCATGTGGTTCTAGCTTTTGTCTTGAATTTTATGGACTTTTAGAGATTGCTTGTGCTTAATACTAGTTACATATACGCAATACTAGTTTTAACTTGTAACTCAAGCAATTTAAGCTACTGACCAAAAAAATTTCACGAAGTTTTGTCACTCCAATTCTCAAACACTTGTCAAACAGCTCCATAAATTGTTCTATTATAGCCTAAATTCAAACTCAAAATTGACATTGTCACTATTCACACCCAATGCACACTACAATAGCCAAATACACCACCCCACCAAGGGGAAAGATAGCTTTTTTTTCCTATTTTTTTCGTCCGTCAAAAGATAATTTTGTCTGAAATTGTTGCCACTTGAGTTGCAAGCTGAAGCACTTAGGCCACTTTGAAGAATCCTTACAAAAATAGGGGTGGGGAACAATCATTCCCAAAATGTGGGGCCAGCACTTGTTTGTCACCTCACTCCCCTTATTTTGAGAATGCCCTCACCCTGGGGCTTTACCATGCACATAACTTCTGGATGATTGATTGATTACATAATGACCCAAGGTCAGTTTCCACATGGACAAAAGGAATAATTTTATTTTCAAAAATTAGTTCATTTTTATAAATACAAAATTATTGTTTTTTCATGATGTCCTATCATATTGTCATATGAGAAGTGAAATTATTCAGATTGTATCATGCAATAATTATGATCGTTTTCATGAGCTCAGCTTCATATTTTGGCAGAATTTTCAGGGTGAAGAAACAGCCTTCTCCCTTGTTCAGGCTTGCCAAAGATGAGCAGATTTGACTTACCAGAACACATGATAACTGATATCTTGATCTCAGAGAACACAAAGTCAGAATGACCATTGCAATAACCATCAGTATATTTCCACACTAAGATTTAACAAGACCCAATGGCATTTGCACATAACTGGTACTACTATTTCCACAACCAAAATATTGAACAAATGCTACAAACTTTTTGTTTCTACGAACAGATTACACCAGATTATGCCCATTGATGTTCTTGACCCAACAGCCATATTGTTTGAAGTTTCTCTTTTTATCTGCAACCCAACAGTAGAAATAGAATAATCTACCTAGCCACCGTGAGTTAACAATTCATATGATCATCTTCATGACATATCTATGAAAGTACAGACAGAAACTCCCACACCCGTAAGTTGGAAGGGTAACCTTTATAACCATCACCATTACTACTCTCCATTGACTCCATCAACTCCAACCTGTGGGTGTCACTAGCTAATATAAAATCTTGTGCAAAAAATTATAGAAATTTTTTTGTCCTGAGATTCTTTTACATTTCTAGAAGCAAACCAAAACACACACTTGGTCATGATGTCGGACAAAAGACATAGCTACATCAAACAAAGCAGTTAGTATCCTAATTCAAGGTAAAACAAGCTTGTAAGGTAAGCTTCAGTTCATTTCACTTTAGTGTCTCAATCCCCTGTGCAAGCATGTGTCTACAACATAGAGAAGAGGCCAGCACAACCTACATGTCTGACCAAATTCGAAAGAAGGTTGGAAAAAGGCATGAGTTTGTTTTGAGAATCATTCAGAGATGTTTTAGTCTGAAATTTCGCAAGATTGAAGCACAATAATCAACTCAAGTGGGAATTGCCAGACCACTATCTGTGATACCAGCATCTTCTGAGCTGCCTTATGGCATTACAATAGTTTTTCAGGATCACCCACAACAGGGTCTTTACCCTTGTTGATCTTATACACTAAACAGAAAGCTCACAACAACATCCCAAAGCCACAAACAATACTACATCATAAGTGGACATGTACTCTGCAGCCCTCCTGCAGTCCCAATACCTCACACACACACACTAGCTAACAAAGGATTCCTTAAAAGTTTCTGCAACTTCATCTGTGCCTTTTCAGTTACCTGCTGTACTCTTGAGCTCATCTTTGACCATCTTTGGACTTGGTTGAGCAGAAAAAGCCATACCTGAACATGTCATTCTGCTGCAGTCTAAATTTATCAGCCTACTATTCTCCATCTGTTGCCACTATACCTCTGTACAGCAGCCAGCTTTCACAAACATTGGGAGCACCTGTAGTCTTTTGTGGTCCTCACAGCAGTGTTCATGTAACTGATGTGGCTAACCTGCAATCAATGAACACAATCTCAGTGAATCCCTGGTTTTGTCATGGTTTTGTTGCTGTACAAATTCTGGACCACAGCAGCTGAGGATCCAAGCTAAAGTGGGTAGTGTAGACATTACTTGACAAAAGTTCAGAGATCAGTTTCAGGCATCTTGTATTTGTAGCGCCCACAGCGATCACATGCCTGAGGAGTTTTCCTAATTGTGGAGCCCTCAGTATCATGCTTCATGTTGGGCAAGTCAAACTCAAATACATCATTCAGAGCCTTGACTGCCTCTTCCAACTGCTGCTGGCTGCACAATAAAACCAACTGGGCCAGGATTAGATCTAGTCACTATTTGGAATCCATTTTTCAGTGCAAAAAAAAAAAGGCTCAACACCAGGAAATGGCACACAGAGCCAAACAATTTGCTTGAAAGAATAGCCCACAAACTCTGTGTTATGCAGTGACCACAATAACCAATGGAAGTAGGCAATTTAGTACAAGCAATGCTATAATATAGTACCTGATTGTTAATGGAGGAGAAAGCCGGATGATGGTGTCATGTGTGGGCTTAGCTAAAATGCCCCGTTCCTTCAGACGAAGACATACATCATATGTGGAGACATTGCCCAAACCCGAAGGGAAAAGCTCCACTGCATTGAGTAGGCCACGACCTCGAACTTCTTTCACTAAGTCTGGATATGTCTTCTGTACAGACTGCAACTGGGCCCGGAACCGCTCTCCCAACTTTTCTGCCCTGGAGCAGCAACATAAAACCCCCCACCCAATCATCCCATTTATCAAAACCAGCACCAATAAATCCAGTTCTGGTTCACAACACTCCTGTGTTTTTCCACCTCCAATTAAACAAGTTCACAACTTTCATATTACCTTGAGCCTATTGTCTATTGTTGCTCCTTCTGCAATTAGTGTAATCAAAGGCTTTAAAGTGCAATCCAGTCCAGCAAGATTTTTAAAATTTAGGGCTCAGGGTTTAGGGTGAGCTCACCTTTCTGAGAGTTTGTCCTCTGTCACTACTTCCAGTGCAGCAATTCCAACTGCGCTTGCCAATGGGTTCCCTCCAAATGTGCTGCAGGGTCATGATCCACCATTCAAAATCTTCTACAAATTTCTCAAAGCATAAAATCCACCACCTTGTTGGTCTCAAAATCTCTTTGGCTACAACTTTTTTTGCAAAAGTTAGAGATAAAGACACACACACCTGCCATGCTCCCCTGGTCTGATGCAGAGCATTATTTCCTTATCTGCGAGGACTGCACTCACAGGCAACACTCCTGCTCCTAAGGCCTTTCCTAGGATCTGCATTAGCCAGAAACATCATAAGCAGCACCCTTTACCATAACAGGCCAAGTACTACCATGATGTTATAACTCAACCAAATGAGGCTGGTCTCCCCCCAATATTGAAGTGCAGTTCTGAAGAGAACTGGGACTAATACATACCACGACATCTGGTCGTATATCCTCCCAATCACAGGCAAGAAGACGACCGGTACGTGCAATTCCTGTCTGGATCTCATCAGCTATCATCAGCACATTGTGATTTGTGCAAAGTTTCCGAACTGCTGTCAGATATCCATCTGGTGGCACTATAACCTGGAGACAGAAGGGCACGAAAGCCACCAACCCTCAGAAAGGATTAAACAGGACTTTTTACACATTTGGAAACCATTTGTCCACTCCTAAGTATACCTTGCTTCCAAAATCCCCAAATGCCATGGCTAATAAAGAATATATTCAATGAGGGAACTTTGATTCTCACACCCAAGCACATCATCATCAGCTGGCCTCATAACAGAAATGGAAAGGAATAATCCTACACAGAAATGTAGGGTCACAAGCTTACTCCAGCTTCTCCTTGAATTGGCTCAAATAAAAATGCAGCGACTTTCTCACCATGCTCTGTGATCACGGAAAAATTATCAGCACCTCTAGATCTGATTCTCAGCTTGGAAAAGAGGACTCAAAAATGGAACGCAACAGAGCACTCATAGAGTACTGGGCATCTGATTTTAGCATTACAATAATACTGATGGAGGTCCAGCCCAAGACAAGACTTGTACACTCAAGTTAGGATGAAGTATGTGAGTTCCAACAAAGTTTGCAAGACTACAGTACCTTCAAGCACAGCTGCAAGGGCATCAGCATCACCAAAATCAACCTTCACATGACCCCCAACTGCTGGCCCAAATCCGCGTGTGGCCTCATTGTCACAGCTCATGGAAATGGCTCCCATGGTACGGCCATGGAAGCAGCCACAGCATGACACTATCAGAGCCTGGCAATCACCCACCCTCAACCCTTTAGTCAGTAAAAAACCCTTTTGTCACCTGTAACAAGACATGTTGTAAATGGAGCATCTGTATAGCCCTTGATCTCTATTGATGGAGTTTTCAAAAAGAAATCAAGAAGAAATCCAGTGTGCGTCATGACTCTTCTTGCAAGCAAAACTTCCCAAGAAAACAAATGATTACATACTTGGTCCTTTGGGATGCCTTTCTTCTCATAACCCCACTTGCGAGCCAACTTGAGCGCTGTTTCCACACCTTCCGCCCCTGTGTTCATGGGCAGCATCATGTCATAGCCAAACATGGAGGTAAGGAGCCTGGCAAACATAGGGAACTTGTCATTGTGAAATGCACGTGAACTTAAAGTGACACGTTGTGCTTGATCCACTAGCGCATCAACAATTCTTTGGTTCCCGTGCCCCTGCAAGGTTCACCAAAACAAACAGTTTGGTAAGTAAAAAATTGTCCTCAAATCTAAAACCCATCATATTTATACTAGAGAATTCACACTGGTGCAATCTTAAAACTAATAGAGCGTGATTTTGCAGCTCTTTCTTGACAATGATCACAAATCTGAAAAATCACTAAATCACAACTAAGAGCATTGCAGCCCACTTTCAGTCCTCATAGCTGATCACAGCTTAAAAACACCCATCTCCAAATATACAGCCAATGTCATAGTACTAAGAGCACACTACCAAGAAAATCACACTTTATCCAATAAACCCTTCTTGTTGTCACCAGTACCCACTCCTCTGTGCAAAGCATACAAGACTTCAGTGGCTAACTTACACAACCTGAAAACAAGAGAAATCTTTGCTACCCCCTAGTGTAAAGAGAGAAGGTTAAAAATAAATAAGTTTTACTTGGTTCACAGCAGAATAGGCTGCTAGAAAGTCCAAGTACTTGCGACCTTCTGGATCCCACACCTCTGCATCTTTGGCCTTTGAAAACACCACCGGGACTGGATGATAGCTGTAAGATATCAACAACAAAACACACACAATCCCCCCTCCCTCAATAACAAAATTATTATGCAAAAGGTTAACCTGAAATTATGCCGTCTGCATGAGAACCCAACAGTCTTCATCCCTTTCCTAATTGTGCAATTAGGGCAAACCCCAAAGGAAAGAAGAGCATGTACCATAGTTCTCATGCAGGAGGTGCACAGAACTGCACCCCATTCCCCCATTGATGTCAACTCATTGACATTGAGTCTAGCTCTCTGAAAAAATCTCTCCATCACTTGGGGCTTGTGGACCAAGAAAGAAATTTGACAATTTGTCCTCTAATCTCCATTAGGTCAGAAACAACAAATCATTACAAATGAAACTTCCATGAGATGCGGAACTTTGCCATAGCTAAAATTGTCACAGCAAATTCATCAGTATTTTGCAAATTACAAACCTACATGCCACCTTTCTCCAAAACCTGACAATTCAATTACCCTCCGTCTTCTTCCAATTAGGTCATGATTTAGAAAAGACTAAAATCCACTTCTTTTAGGCAAAAAGAATCTTCACCCAGAAACAGTGCATAAATCTTTGTTGGTCAGTGTATGACTCATCATAAAATCAACACCCATCTTCTTGTAAACTAAAAAGATGGGTGCTGTAATTTGTGAGAAGAGAATTAAGCAGAATTCATCAAACAGTCCCTCAACTATCTTCTGAGGCAAAAAGTTTTGCTGGTTGAAAAACTGTGTCCCAGAATTCTTGAAAGGCCCAAGAATTTCGTCCCAAACGTCAAGCCACCATCACGGCTGTTTCTTCTTAAATTTTGCAAACAAAAAGAGTCCAACTTCCATGATATTACAGATGAAATCGTGCACATAGAAATTTGTTGGTACAAACAAACCCTTTCCTGAGCAAAAAGAAAATTATATCACAAAAATAGTTTTCAATTTTCTCAGAGACGAAACAATTTGATGCAAGGATCTATCTTTTTACTTCAGATGGATCCTGCAAGAGCAAAACCCCAGATTATCAAAGACCCAAAACCAAAACGAAACCCACCCATCAATTGAAGCAGCAATTGTTGGTAATAGCAAAGGATCATAGGTAGTAGTAGGTAGCGGGACTTACTTGTGAGCACTGAATGTATCCTCCCATTGAATAAGCTCCTCAGATGTATGAGACCCATTAGCAGATTTCTCATGAGAAATAGCTTCAGTACTAATGGCAGTGGATATGAATCTACTACTCTTCTGGCATGGTTGAAGAATACTCCCTCTAATAAGCCTTGCAATTACATCAGTTTGCACAGCCCTACTTGCTCTCCATGCAGCCATTTTTCTTCTTCTTCTTCTTCTGCTTCTTCTACCCACTCTAAATCTTCTGCTGCAGAGCTTCTCACAATCAAACTGCTTTGTGTTTTCGTGACAACAAAATTCAGATTTTTGGAGTAACAGATGAAGATTCCTGCCAGGGCTATTTTAGGTGCTGACAAATTGTTTTTTCTGAATCTCCTGCCCAAATTTTTTCTGGCTTACTCATCCACCCCACCCACCCAAATCTCTTTCCTGTTTTTGATTTGTTTGAATTCAGTGAGATGAAATTGATGAGGAAAAAACAAATCTGGAGACAGATTTTTGTAAGCAAAACTTGCACATCTTCTTCTTCTTCTTCTTCTTTGTTGTAAATTGAGTGTTTTCTTTGTTTGGGATGAATGAAACACCCAAACATCCAACAAACAAACAGAAGCTGTGTCTTACATTACCTATTATCCACAAAATTTCCACCACATTATTTTTATTATTATTATTATTATTCAACAGTTGCACCAAATTTTGTAAGAAAATTTTTGGGAAATTTTCTATATAACATATTTTTATTAAATTTTAATGTGAAAATAAAAGCTGCTAGCCTAGATTGTAAGAAAAATCTCAGAGGCTTGCTTTGCTTTCACATGAATTTAAAAGGCTCTGGTTAGTTGGGTAGGTAGGTGACTAGGTAACTAGTTTCAGGTTACCATTTGAAGCCTGAACTTCATCCAAATTAGGCATGAACTTCATCCAAATTATTAGTATAGGCTATTATTATACATCTGGTGGTGGACCTGCTCTTTCTTTGAGGAGATCTCTGATTTCTTAACTAATAATATGAAATAGAATTAATTCCTGTAGTTAATTTTTCAACCCAAGAAATGGGTTGGTGATACCTATGTGGTGTTTTGGATAAGTTTAGGGCATATACTAAAAGCTTAAATCTAGGGTTGTGCTAACCATGAGTCATAATTTGTCTTAAGTAAATTTATGTGGTTTTTTTTATTTTCCCCCTTTTTATGGCCTTTATCCCTAAAAGAAAAACTACAGAAGTGACTGCATAAAAGTCTGCTTATGAATTTATTTTTTTTCAAATTTAAGTATAGGGTAAGGAACAGCTTTGAGACTCTTCATTAATTGGTCTACCCTAACCTAACCATAGTTCAAAAACCCCCCCCACCCCACATGCCAATTCTGTAAAATCCACATGCCCATTGTGCAAATCATGAAGACCATTACGAGATGGAACATGCCGGGTACAGGCCATTTTGTGACGGTGTTGCTTGCTGCCCTTTCAAAAATCTTGCCCAAATCTCGGAGAGTATTTTGCAGGCACATTATATTCGGGAATGTCTCTCTCTCTTACACCTCACGATCTAAGTGTACTTAGTTACGTTACGTACATTCATGATAACATTTGCCTTGTGTTTTATGATGGCTTTGACCCATAGTTCGGGGACATTCTTGAAACATGAGCCCAGACAAGGCCCCTTATTTCCAGAATGCCCCCACACCCTTCATGCCATGTAGTGCCCTAAAACACGGTTTATCCAGATTCCAGTTCTGAAAAAAAATAATAATAATAATAAAATTTATGTTGAGATTACACATGTTGTTAGTTTTTTAAAAAATCAATGCTGGGATTTATTTATTTTAATAGTAATTTTGGGGTGGAATGGGGTGGGGTGGGGGTGGCATTAGGCATGTATGTCTTACTTTTGAACCATATCTCAAGTATGTAATTTTTAAATCATTTGGGGTTTACGTATGCAATTGATATAGGTTGTCACATTTTATTGGTCATATCTAGTGCTAGAAACTAGATAAAATTTTGTTTTTGGGCTATATGTAGGTAGCTAGGTAGAACCGGATATGGTTTGGAACTGGACCCACATAAGAATTTTATTTTTTTAAGAACTCGGAATCGTCTTTGAAATGTGAAAAACCAGACCCAAAATCAGACTAAAGGTTCGATTATTAAACAAATTACTACTTGAATTGCAATCAAGGGTTCTTTCAATTTTCTTTTCTTAAAGTTGGAACCGAGATTGGAACCGATAAGTGTAAGCTGGAATCGATCCCGTGATTTACACGCCATATAAGTTGGAACCGATCATTTGCACTTACATGTCCAAATGTTTTACACTTACACTTTATCCTGTTGCAGCGTATATTTTTATTTTACACTTACACGAGGCCAGTGTAAATGTTTTGGGGGCGTGTAAGTGTGAATACTAATAGTATTTGTCAAGTCACTCTGTCTTTGGGCCTCCTTTCACCCCAAACCCTTCTTTCACGGATCTCCATAAAGTAACAAAATTTTATTAAATCTGGGAATGAAATGCCGAAAATCAGCATTTAATGCACAAGGCTCAAGACTAATTATAGCAGCTTTACAAGTAGGAGCAGTGAAAACATATGTAGCTTCAGTGGAGGCGCTAAAGAAAAAGGAAAGACAGGGTGAAACTCAGTTCACCACAAAAACTTAGGTCCTCTCACCCTTGAATGCTAATGTTTTTATTATTTTTTGGGTAGGTTTTTATTTTTTTGAATCTCACCTTGCTTATGATCAACCTCAGGGTTCTAGTGTTGTTTTCCTTATTTTATAGATAATTGTATTATATACCTTTAATGACCATACCTTCTTGCAAAATCATTTGAATTAGTTGTGGGAGTATATTTTGATAGTTTTTTTTTTTGTTTTTTTTTTGTTTTTTTTTTGCAATGAGCCATTTAGCTGGCTCATCATCAAAATCATTATGAAATCTCCCCTCCAAGTAAAAATCACATTTTTTTACATTGTTTTAGTTTCCATTGTTTTACATATAGCCATGTAAAATTATTTAAACATATATTTTTTACATTTACATTGTTCTATTAGACCATGTAAAGTTATATAAACATATTTATTTTCACACTTACACTGTTTTACACGGCATAAAATAAATTTACACAATTTTACACTGACACGAATGTAAATGAATATTATACACTTATATTTGCACAGAGTGTAAATAAATTTCATTATGGGATTTACACTTATACGAAGTTAAGTCCCAAACCATTTACACACACAACACTGCTCTAAACCTCCCCTCCACCCCCAAGAACACTAGAATCTTGTATTACACTTTATTTGCTCCCCAACACTGAATGAATGTGGTTGAGATGAAATTAGGTATAAAGTTATGCACTTCAAGAATCATAATACAAAGCCACTAAATCATGTATGATAAATATTGGCCTCAAAACAAAACCAAAAAAAAAAAAACTAATTAACTAAGAGGTTAAAGTTTAAGGCAATGTTGTTCAGTTATCCAATTTAACTTAACCATTAGATGTCAATATTTTATCCTAGGGTCAGTTATGTCAATCAATCTAATATATTAATTCAGCAAGTCTGTTTGTCTGTCTGTCTGTGACAGTGACTCCGGACAGGATGTGTTAGTTACTAACTTTTTTTCAACCCCACCCATACAATTGAAATTGCAAGTAGGTGGGAGACTGCTAATAGCAACCCACTTGGACGTTTTGACTTTGTTTATTAGACTGTTCCAGGGCTCCTCCATGGCTCTCAAAGCTATCGATTGTTTGAGGGTACCAACAGTCTCCTCGTGGATTCACTGGATTTGACTAATGAACAACATCCAAGATTTCCAGTGCAAGGTCACCTACTGAGCGTTGATGGAGATGCTTTTATTACCACATGGCCCTCACTTGATTTTTGGCACCTCTGCCTTACCCTTAGTGATTTGTCTTGTGACCAATTTTTGTTACTTTGCAATTTTCTTTTTAGAGGAAAACTTTAAAGGGTGGTTTTTGAATGTAAAATGTGAGTTTTTAGTAAGAATTCGAAACTTTTTTGTGAAATGAAAATTGTACCCGTGCATTATGCACGGGGTTCACACTAGTAATCTTTCAAATAGTGAAACAAGTATTCTTGAAAATATGAAGTTGAGGTGTTGAAAACCATCATAATTATCACATGCTACAATCTAAATAGTTTCACTCCTCATCTGACAATATCATAAAAGATCATGCATAAATAAATTTTATAAAAATGACTTAAATTTTTTAATTAACTATTCAGTTTGTCCATGTGAAAACTGACCCTATGCTACAATATAAGATTCTTTTTTTTTCTTCAGGAAAAGGATATGTATTAAAAAATTTCAACAATTTAATTACCATGATAAGTACACATCCAATTTTATTTTATTTTCTTTGATAGTATGAATAAATAAAACTATTGATATGCACAAAGGTTGTGCACACCCAAATCTCAAATTTTGGTTTTTTATAAATATTAATGCAATTACACAATAGCCTACAAGAACCAAAAAAAAAGACCTAAACATTATGAAAATAAATAACTTGCAAGAGAATTTAAGCACCCTAGTTCTTTGTAGAACTCTACCGAACACAAGACAATTTGCATACCATGACCACACTTACATAAAACTACCCCAAACTCCACACAATCAAAACATTAACAACCATCATCCATGTTGTTGGTGAGTTCCATAATAAACCTTCCAACATCAAAATGGAAAGAAGACATCAAAATCTTTCTCCAACCCTATTAGTAATACATGTTTTGGTGAGCTCCAAAATTAAAACTTGCAACATCAAATTGGACTCAAAAAAAATCAAAAGTTTTATGCAACTTCAAGGGCCTCTTAATTGGAAAGAAGAAAAATAAAAAGTTTTTGGAACTTTAACACCTTGCATTACTTAATTACCATCAACCAAGTCAAATGTTTTTTTAAAATCAAATCATAATTCTCTTCGACTAAAATTATTTCAACTTTTATATGATCCTTTAACCTACATTTGGTGTGTGATTCAAGTGTGGTTCATTAAACTAGTATTTTACAAAATCTAGATTCTCTACTATAAGCCATATCATCATGAAACCATCGACACACTAGCAAGACTCAACACAAATTAACCTCAATTTATGACCTTGGAATTCCACCAACCTACTTGGCAAGGAAACCAACATTTGAATATTGACTTTTATGAAACCACCACCAATCAAAGGATCTAAACATGCAAATAGGGTCCAATACATAACCACTTATTAAGTTTAGGTCTAAACAAGATAAAATGCCAATTTTATTGTCTTTTCTTCTACTTGAAAAAAAAACATAAAGTAACACCAAAACTCATCATAAGGTAATTATATGTTGAATCGTTTACTTAAATGATAAAAAGTAAGATAGTTCTTCATTATCATGTATTAATTTTCAAAATTTGTATCATAAAAATAAGCTGAGAATAGGTTCAAAAAATATACATATTAGTTTTAGCCAAAAACAATTTGCAACATAGATTTTTGTAAAGTATGTGTTAAATGGGTTTGGGTGAAAGCACAATCAAATATACATAAAAAGGGTTTCAAAAAGTTGCAGTCATATTTTTACACTAAATGCAAGAAAATAAGTTTAAAACATTTTCAATCATTGTCAAACCATTGTGTTATTAAATATTGAATTTATAGTATATTGTATACAAAATTTGGAAAACTTTCATATATTAAAAAGTAGGTCAAAAGTATTTTTGAAATTGACTCTTGGAATTGTGTTCAAAAATAATTTTACATTAAAAAGATGAATTATTTTTACCTTGGAAGTTGAAAATGCCTAAGTAAATTTTAAATGAGCATTAACCAGAAAAATTAAAAAATCCAAAATTTCAATTACTTGAAAACTACTTTGTTTTTTTTTAACTACTTACAAAGCTTGCATTTTTTAGAAATGTATTTAGATCTACTTTAAATATTTGATTCTTCAATATCATTAACATAAATTTAAAGAATATGTTCATATTGATCACAGAATTAAATAATAATTTTAAATTTAATGTGTCAAAGAGCCTTTAGTTTATGGTTACTTTGCATTTCTTTTGACAAAAATCATGAAATGTATAGTTGATTGTGTTTTCATATGTTTATTAATAGAAATATAATAATATTTTTATGGTCCTTTCAAGAATATAAATTTCTTAAATTAAATATTATGTTTTAAAAGCTCCTTGACCATGAATTTACCATTAAATTAAAGAAGATATTTTTTGTCTACTTTCAAAATTTATTTGCCTTTAATTTTTTGGAAATGGATTTTTACAAATATAATAGAAGGGAAATAAATTATATCATACTTGCACACATTTCAATGTTATTTTATTGTTTCCATACACAAAATAACTATATATATATATATATATATAGGTTTAATTTACCATATTTGCGTCAAATTCTCAAGATAAACAACAAGTCTATTAACTAATGTTATGTACATGTTTTGAAAGTAAAGTTTAATCAATAAAGACAATTCAGTAAAGGGGCATGACCGCTCTCACTTCATGTCCAAAAACAAAACAAATTGTTTCCCCACGACCCACATAATGTTCCACAACTTGTAAATCATATTATGAGATGGGGATTTAACATGATTATAAACATGTCAAGAACTTGAAAAAAATCAACTTATTTCAAAATTTGGAAGGGTTTGATCACCAAGTGACAATTTCTTCTTATATCTTTATAATCAAAAGATGGAACTCAACATCAAATAAGTTAAAATTTTCATTCCCACTAAAAAAACATTTGTAAGCTAGGGTGAAAGTCCACTTTTGACAATTGCTTAAATCACTAATAATAATTTTCATATTGTATTTATTGCAACTCAAAAATGTAAAGTGTATTTGTTTTTTTCCAAAAAAAAAACTATTAGACCTTTTAATATTATCTAAAATACAATTGTTGTGAAAAACATCATAAGTTTTTTTATTTTCCTTGATTTGGTGTTTTATATAGTCCATATAATTTACATGCCATGTTGAAATTATTTTTAAATACCTATTTTGAATTGATAATCATGTTCATGAATTTTGGAAAAAAGATTTCACCATTTCATTGCATATTATGATTATTTTGAGTCCATTTATAAGTTGTATATGTATTATAACATTACAAGTTGTTTACATTTTTTAAATCCACCATTTGGTGTAAAATAATAGGTTTCCAATAATTCCAAGACTATATCACATTAAATTATATAGTAAACATATACATTAGTACATTTTCATAAAAATGAAAAACCGTTTGACTTGTGTTAGGTATAAAATTAGTTTGCCCCATCACCTTAATACAAAGTTTTTTTGGCCTTTCAAAGAACATTTAGGAGGTCATCACAAATGGCACCCTAATGGTTTAACATGTTGTCCCCTTTGCTTATTAGGTTAAGTAACAACCATGTCTAATGGGTTTTTAACCCTTCTTCCCCTTCCTACTTAGTTGATTTCCCAATGATAAACCTAGCTATGCCTATTGCTCACACAACTTTTTCCTTCCTCTTCTTCTTTTAGCCACAAATTCTAAAATAACTTACTAAGGGGCTAGAAGGGATGATGAAATGGGGGGTTTTACATGAATGTTCCAAGGCTTGTTCCCTCCTTATTTCTTCTTTCACCTTTATTACCATTATTTAAACAATAGGCACATAAGAGAAGACAACCTACACACACATACAGTTTGATTTGTTATAAGACAAGAGACAGAAGGATCTAATAGGGTGACTTAGTCACCAAAGGATAATCGCCCATTAACTAAGGGACCTACTTTTTAAATAAGGCCAACCTTACTAAACCATTAGACAACCACATACTCACATACACAAAACATGTTTCCCTAGTTCCTCGTATAGCAAGCACAATAGGTCTAGATAGCCCACAACATATACACCTACACATGTTTCACTACACTATCTTGGTATACCAAATCAAACAACCCCATACACATCCACACACACATCCCTCCCTAAATTCACAAGATAAGACAATGAGGTAGGACAACCCTCATTAACAATGTTTTCAAGTTCCCTATGACCTTTACCTTTTGAAACACAATTCAACATACTAAAAGGATTATATATTTCTTCACTCAAAACCTTGAATATTCAATAGATTTAAAAAAGAAAAATACATTTGAGGTTTTAAATAAGCTTTCTTCTTTTCACTTCCCATAGATCCTAAAATCTCCAAACACCTTCATAGTTTTACCCTATTTTGCGCACACCATGCACTTCTTGAAATCATCCAAAATTCCCCTAAGCATCCCCCACAAGAGAATATAACTTTACGTGAAGTAGAAGCTCAAAAGTCTTGTAAAAAGTAAAGAAGTCTAACTAAGTAAAGCTAGAAAATCAACACACTAATGTTAAATTTGAGGATGTTGGAATCATAATAGATTGTAGATCTAATCTAATTGATGATTATTAACTTTCTAGTTAATGAGCTTTGAGCTTCATTATTGTTAAATTGACATTAGAAATTGGATAGTTGTGACCCATGGTTATAGACACTAATTGCATAAAAAGAAAAGTAAGTATGATAAAATATTTTTCTATTGGAAAGTATGATAATAAGAAGTTTGTGCCTTCCAATGACATGAGGCCTCCTCTTATCATGATAAAGATTTGTTTATGAGAAATTTCATTAGTGGGTGTGGTGTTAAATTCACGTGCAACAAGGCACATGATTTCACACATGGTTATCTGACTACACATAATTGTTTAAAGGGAGATATGATTATGTTGAAGATATTCACAAATGTGAGTTCAACAAACTTGAAATGATTCCAATTTTTGCCGATGATGGGAAGTACAATGAGATCACCAATGTTCTTCATGTTCTAAAACTTAGATTTAGAACCTTCTATTTTTTAAAATAGCATTTAGTGTTCATTTTGTAGCTCAAAAATTATTCTTAATAACAAGGATGATGACATGTTCACACATCTTGAGAAGTGTAGAATGATCTTTTCCAAATTGGGGGAATAATTGATGATGTACATGTTATTATTAGTCACACAAGTGGAGCTATAAGTAGAGTTGCAAAGACCTAACTTTGGTATGAGATACTAAAACATATTAGTTTGCAAAGGATGAAAGATTTTTAGAGTATGAATTTATCTCTTGAAATTATTAAATCTAATTTGAACTACTTGTTAATGTGTGAAGATTGGCTCTAAATGGCAAACAAAGTAGAATAAAGCTCCCTACAACTAATGAAATACATGAGCTAAAAAAATATTTGGACTACTAATACATGTGTTGATCTTGTTGGACCTATGCTTTGGAGATTCGAAGTATAATCTCACTTTTATCAATGACAAGTCCAAGTACATAGTTGTATATTTTTCAAAGTTGAAATTTGAAGTGTTTCAAGAAAATTAATTTACAAGGCTACATGGCAAAAAAATTGATTATGACGAAGCTCAAGTCCAACTAAGGTTAGAGAATGGTGCGGAGTTGAATTCAAAAAATTTCAAGGGTTTTGCATAGAAAATGGCATATTAAAACAATTCATAATGTTTACATATCACAACATAACAGTGTAATTGAAAAAGAAAATCAAAACCTTGATGGAGTACTCTTTAAAATGCTTCATTCATAATTTTGGAGGGAAAAAAAAAATTTGGTTAGAGTTTTAGCTAATACTATTCAAGATCTTTAAAATCAAGTACTCCTACTAAAGCAACATGGAGGGGAAAACTCCTTGTGAAAGTTATGGTTTCAAAAGCTTGCCGAAATATAATCATTTCAAAGTTTTTGGGTGTGTCACATATGGATAGACACATTCCTAATGAGAAGAGGAAAAAGTAGTTAGATAAAAAAAGTAACAAATTCATCTTCATTAGATATGATATTCATACCAAATGATACAACTATAAAATAATGTAAATATTTAAGGATTTGTCAGTAGAAATGTGGTTTTTTGTGGGATTGTAAAAAAGAAAATTATTGAAGTCCAACATTTACTTTTTAAATAGTATACATATTTTTAATATTTTACAACTACCCAAAAGGAGATCTTCACATGGTTGTTAGGATTACAAAATGAACATGAATCACCAAATATGGAAAGAAAACGAATGAATGAAAAGTCACAAGGCAATGAACAACCGACATCCCTTAATATATGTTTTGATGACCCTTATAGTTTCAGCCCTGATATGGATCTAATTAATGAAATGAAAAAAGGAAAAAAAATAATTGTTTCAACTTAGAAGGAATAACAAGTTGAAACAAAATAGTCATAATGTTCCTTTTAGTCTTTGTTAGTAGCTGGAGAAGAAGAATCAATATTATAAGAGGTTCTTTGAATGAAGGATCAAAGCACGTGAAAAAAAGTTATGATTTTTTAATACAATATTTTTATAAATGAAATAATTTAATTCTAGCTTGTAAAATTATGCATTGTAAGAGTTCCATTAAGATGCAAATGAACTTTTAAATGTAGATATAAAAGTGATAACCTTTAGTTAATAATCTTAATCTACACGTGTTTAGAATTTTAAAATTCTAGACATGCGTAGATTAATATTATTGGCTATAGGATATGGTCAAATCCAAAGTATTGATTCCAATGAAACATATGTTTTAATGAAAAAGGTGACAACCATTAGATTATTATTGGCATTGACGTCTATTTTCAATATGTAAGTACATTAAATGGATGTGAAAACAACATTTCTCAATGTAAAATTTGAAGAGACTATTTACATGGAGTAACCAAAATGATTTATTAACAAATTTATTAAATTTATCATGTATGAACTTCTTGTTGAGTTGTATCTATGGTTTGAAATGAACATTAAGAATGTGGAATGAACATATTGATGCTTATAGATGAGAATCCTTGGGTTCACAAAAAGTGAGAAAGATTATGGAGTATATATTTTAAGGAAAGGTAAATTTTTTATGTGGTTGGTTCTATTGTTGATAATTCATTTTTTGTGAACAATGAACCTAATTTGACCATACAAATAAAAAAAAATCTTTCATAGAAGTATGCAATGATAAATCTTGAAAAAACATATTTTGGATTTAATTACATTTAATTTACATTAATGAAAAGAAATATAATTGATCATATTTTTAAGGTCAATTAGTTCAAAACTATTGAATTTATGGGTGAAAGCACATTATGGGTGTTATCACTTTTTTCCAACAAAAATGATGCATAACAAATATCAGACTACATAGTAAACAAAAATCTTGATGACATTAGTAACCTTAAACATAAGAAAAAAAATTTAGAAGGTGCATGACAATATTATTTAACTCAAAATTCAATATGAATCAAATCTAATCTAGAAAAACATAGTCAAACATAGTTCCAATGGTCAGATGAAAAAGATTAGATAAATCAATGCACATATAATATATAACTTGTAATTTTCAACAACCATGAAACTTCATGTTTGTGATTCATGACACATTATTAAACCCAAAAAAATTGAAAAAATGGTGTAATGCCCAGGCATAAAATCTTTTCCTATTTCATATGGTAGTGGTTTTGTTTTGAAATGAAAATATTATTATGCATTTATTTCTCAAATATGAAAAAAACACATTTTTGAATGGACTTTCAACCAAAAACTTTAAACTTTGAAATGGTTTTAGATTCCATTTATGTAAGTCAATATTATTCACCACAAATGCATTTTGCCAAAAATTCCACCAACAACCTTAGTTTTGAAGTATATATGCAATTTTTCAAACCCTATGATCAATATTATTTTGTCACAAATATATTTTATACGTTCAAATTCTTCAATGTTTATTGGATTTTTAAAAAAATTTATTGTTTTATATCTAAAATTAATCAAATATATTTTTAAAAGCAAAAAAATCAAAGACGTGATGTCAATTCATTGCAAAAAAATCTACAAAAAGATTAATTATACATGTGACTTCAATTTGTGGGGGGGGGGCATACATAGTGTGCTTTCACCTTTATTAACAAAGAATTCAAAATGTATGATTCAAAGCTAATGAAAATAAGGTAGAAGCACCATAAATTGTGCAAATAAGTGTTGTGATTCAAATAGTGTCTAGTTTCATTGCACACTTTCTTTTTTTTGAAAGACAAGTTGCTTCAAAATTGCATCCAAGCGGAATCACTTTTTTTGGATTAAAAAAAATTAGTTATGAATTTTAAACGTCTATAATATGGTGACCCAATGTTGTCAATAGGCCATATTATGAAATGTGATTCAAGATTGTTAAATCTTCATATTGAACCCCTCATATGACCAACATGAGTTTTCAAAGCCAAGTTTGCAGGTGCCCAAACTTGAATTTAAAGCTTCATTAAATAAAAATGAATTGTATAAAAAATAGTAAATGATCTTTAAATGAATTACATTTAGATGTTAATTTGAGGAGGGAAAAACCATAAGTTGGGACCACACATGTTTGAAATAGCTTAAAATAAATCAATAACGCTCTTTGTGGAATGCACTTATAGTAAGCTCAAAAAAACAAGCTAGTAAATTTTCAATTTTAATAAAAAACATAGGAATGATTACATGATTAGTCATGTTTGGAATTTTTTGCAACATCTTAGAACCATTTAGAAGAGAAACCCTAAATAATTGGAGGGCAAATTTAAGATTGGTTATCATAATTTCAAAATTTGACAAAAACCATCCATTAATGTGACAGAAGTTGTATTATATGTCAAGTTCTTATGCACCTTCAAGGAAAAATATATTATCTTTAAATGATATTTTGGGGTCTAGATTACTAAGAACATAATATCTTTGAATCACATGGTGGGGCCAATACCAACACACTAATGATAATCTAAAACTGTGATTCATTTGAAATCATAGTTTTACCAACAACATCACATGATTTTTAGGACCCATTTTAGCTACCAGTTCAAGGTATAGTAACAATTTGTAGTGCTTTTACCTTACCTTTTAAATTTGGTTGCAATAATATGGATATACAAGATGGAATTTCAAAGGAATAATCATAGTTAATATTGATATCAATAGATGTAGTTATAATTTGGAATATTTCTAATCAAAATGCAATTACTAAATCAATTGTTAACATAAAATATATGGCAACAACTGAAGCTACCAAGGACTTGTTTTATGGTTGAAACATCTACTTGAAGAAATGGGGATTCCATAGAAGAAAACAACAAAAAACATATTGTGATAATAAAGTTGTATTATTACATTATTGACAAAGAATCTTGGATTTTATGGAAAAACCAAACATATTGAAACCTTTTCTACCTTCCTGAACCCCTTCCTTACTCCCTCACTTCTTATTCCTCAAGAAAATCCAGCTAAACTCATTTTTTTTCTACCATTTCCATTTCCATTTGAATAATTTCTTGAGATGTCAAGGTGAAACCATGAATAAGGGGATAGTTTGGATTGTCACAGTTGTAAACTTTTTGGATTACATACAAATGTAAAATTTAAAGCCATATACAAAATTAACATTGTCAATTTTTTAATTATTCATGTTGTCATAGACTTTAATGGAAATCATCATACAAAATTTGGATGAATTCTAAGAAAATTATGGACTTGTAATGAATTTTTGAAATGAGAACACTACATTTATCACATAGAAAAAATAAAAACTGTGGATTCGAAAAATATGTCAAAGTAGTGTCAAAATAAATTTTTTAAAAAAAACATGATCAAATGAAAAATTTATTAATGAAGTGCATTTAAATTTTGTGTGTGTGTAATTTTCATTTTTTTAAAATGACATGATTGTTGTAAATTTTTATCTTTGAGAGTCCATTTCACATTAAAAATTTTAATCTTTTGCATGGATTTTTTGATCAATTACACTTTTGGGGATATTCATAGGTTGGTTCATTGATATTCATGATTAAAAGCATAGGGGATAGTTATAGGATTTATGGTTTGATAATTGTTAAAACTACAAAAAAAATCGATAGTGTTAAATTATGGACTCTCAAACACCATTTTTGAGCCACTTAACCATGCTTTCACCTATCATTGTCACTTCCCTTACTCTCCCATGATATTTTTTCCTTTAATCTAAGTCTAAACCTCCTAGAATTAGACTTGGAAAGCTCACATTTCCATGGTAGCTTTCCATGTCACTTGCTTGCTCATGATGTTACAAATTCCCATCAAAATTTCAAAATTATTATGCTCACAATTTGTGAATAATTTGGCCTTCAGAATGTCTTGAAAGACATTCAATGTGAAGCCATTGGCAACTTGGTTTGACAAAAAAATTAATCTACCTTTTTAGTTTAGGCCTATTAAAATATTCCTAAAAAAATCCCCTCTTGGGACATATTCCAAATATATAGAAAAAATGACATTTTGATGTAGTTTGAAAATACCCAACAATGGGTTTTGTAAATAACTTCCATAGTCATAGTTAGGTTATTTGTAGTACCCAAGTCATTTAACAACAAATAGCGACCCCTCAATTGATTCATCACACATGTTATAATCATAATAAGATTTAAATAGTGAGCATTACAACTTTTGTAATGGTACACACTTGGGCCTTATGAATTGTTTGTTATAAGATAAGTGTCAAGTTTGCTTTCCATACACAACATTATGGTTTGCTTAAATTCCAAAGTCTTCTCAAACATGATCATTTTGTTAGCAAATCATGGTTTTTGACTTCCAGTGTGGCATCACAATATCAATGCATGCCTTTTCCCGCTATTCTCCCCTTTCTTTGACTTTAAAAAATTCAAATAATTGTTTTTTGCAAACTAATTTGAACATTTTTCATACTTGAGTTAAACCTATAGAAACATTATTGTTTGTAGCATAATAAAATGTTTAAATTAACATCACATGCTCTAAGTGAGTACATTCATAAACCCATAAAAACTTTAAAAATTCGTAATCAATGGTGAAGTGTAGTGTTGTTTCCATAGTTAATGACAAGTTGTTGCCCTTCTTCATCCTTCACAAATGCAATCACAAGTTAACAATCAATCCAAATTGTTGCAACAAAAATTGAAGTTGCAAAGCCATGCAATTTCCAATTGTTTCATTCATTTCAAATAAAGCAACAATAACATTCATAGAGATCGAAGCCTCATTTATGTAGTTAATTACTAGACTAAATGTGTCCATGCTACCTTTAGAATCTTGCAACACGTTCAAGTTCATGTCCTTTGTGTTAAAAATACACCAAGAATTTCAATATTCCTAATCACATTTTCAACAATATGCACCTATTCTTTAACCAAAAATGCAAAGAGTAATGAACCTTAATTGCAAGGATAGAAAACATAGGTTGAAACAACAAAACCATGAAATCATGCATTGAAATAAAAAAGACAGATGTAGTGGAAAGGAAAACCAAGTGGAGGCTACTATAGAATGTGAAATTGGGTTGTTTCTTGATTATAAATTATCAATTACAAATAAACTTTGTAAGGTAAATAGGTGGAGGTTGGTGCAAAGTGTAGAATTCAATCATTGGATTGCTTGCATGAAATGCGACTAATGGACAATTGGCTTGAACTCTTGACTCATTGAACTTCATAAGCTACTTGCTCATAAAATACCTTGCACCCACATCATCATATCCCCAACACATTTATCAAAATTCTTTTAGCAAAAGAATGCTTAAAGGTCAAGATTAGCTCACTTACTTTGTCATTGGATTTTATATGAACTTAGAGCAAAAGGAGGCCAACCTAAATGCCAAAAGTGACCAATTATATGTTGTTATAAAAAAGCTTAACAACGAGAGAAAATATGTCTACTTCATTGCTTCACCTTAAACCTCAAACAAAGGTCATATCTAGTCCCCTTACAACCATAATGAACAAGTATCGATGTCAAAGACCTATATTTCATAAAATTTGACCACAATGAAGTTAGTGTCCCAAGTGCTTTCCATTGGTTATGAATCTAGGGTTGAATAATGAAAGTTCAAAAACTTCTAGATATGATTTCATGTGTTTTTAATAGCTATGCATGTGGGCATCTAATCAAAATGATAGAAGTAATCAACCCAATTTAAACCCTTTAAAGGTGAAATCAAATTACAAAGTTATAAGCTATATAGTTATATTAAGAACATCTTCTCATGTTGTAGTAAAACAATGATTTGTAAAGAATATTTTGGATGAAATATTAAATAATGTGAAATGGAATTTAAACCTACTAATATGCAAAAGATAGGATACAATGATTTTCAAAAAGGTTAATAAATATAATAATTATTTGATTAGTCAATCATAGTGATGTACCCATGTATTATCATTTAAATGATATTTCAATTTATATTGTCCAATAATGTAATACCTCAAGGCATCTTCAACACTAATTATATTATTTGTAGAAACAATACATTCTCAAAAATATTTTTTTCATAAGAAAAAAATTATGAAGGAAAATATGAGATCTTCAAATTTAATCAATTATTTGATAAAAATGTGTTGAAGTTGTCCTTGTACTAAGATATTTCATGTTTATGGGTGAGAATAGGAAAATAATTATCATTTTATATTATACCTACACCTAACAATGGACACATTTTTATTGAATATTTATGTATTTCAAAATATGAAGTTTGACAATTGCAAATTTTCAAAATATTAACAATTGAAGAATAAGTATGCAAAGTACACCTTGTGTTGTGTATTTGTAATAGTAACTAAATGTTTGCAACAACTTTCACTTTTTCCCAAGTTGGGAGTTCAATTCTCAACAACAAATATCAATTTTTTTAATTTTAATTTTTTGGTTAGACCTTTTGCAAATTATTTTGTGTGGAACATTACAATATTGGACATGATATATATTGATAGAGGCCCAAATATGAGGTGTGGATGTATGTTTGACTTGTACACAACATAATGCAATAATCATACATACTTTGTTAACCATGTCTATATAAAAGACAAGGGTTATAATATTAGTGTACTAATGCATAGAGGATGGTGAATAGGCTTATGTGTAGGTGTGAAGAAAAGATGTTATGGTGAATGAAATTGCAGGATTGGGTGGTCTGAGTTTTTATTCGTAATTATCTCAAGTGAGCTGACAAGTGGGTAAATGTGTAACAAGGTTTGGTAAGGTTGTGAGAATTTCAGAGGACCAATAGAAATGGTAAAAAAAGACAATTATTTTCAATGTCTATTTTGATATGAGGAGTTTTGAAAGATGACATTTTGGCTTGTGATGAAACTTGAGATTAGTTATAGAGTTATGATATCTTGAAGGATTTTGGTTTCTTTTAGAGGATTCTTTTGAAGATTATATTTTTACATGGTAAAATATTTGAATTTCCATAATTCTTCTTTTGCCTTAAGATACTTTTGAATGTAGTAAATGGCAAGGCCACATTGTGACACACCCCTTGTTTCCATGCAAACCTTAATATGAGGAGATAGAAAGGAGGAAAAATCATCCACAATGATAATTCATCTATGCCTCTGATGCAGTCGTAGGTACTACTTACCTAGTACTCAGAAAGGGATGGATGATTTCCTTAAACCCTAAAATTAGACCACCCGGGGGGCTCTGCTCCAAGAAAATTTGCAAAGTTGCGGGTGCGATGACGGTAGGAGATCAGCTGCTGCAAATCTCTGATTCTCGAATGAAGAAGAAGCACCCACTTCGAGATTCGACGTCCTCTGTGCTTTTGTCGATGTGGGTGGGTGGCTGTGTACCCTTTGTTATTGTCTTTGTGCTGTTGTTTGACTATAAAGAGAGGGATGCAAAAACAGGTTGTGAAGCAAAGGATTGCAAATTGTAGAGTTGAAACGGTTTTTATGATTGTGTACCGCTACTACCGTATGGACCAAGTAAGGAGATTAATAGGTTTGTCAAATATTGTGGGAGAAGTCTCTTTCTTGTAGCACTTGCCTAAACCCTAAACCCTAGACTGATGCTTGAAAGCCGGAAACTGTAAACCCTAAGTCTTAAACCCTAGGCAAACTTTCCTCTGGCTCATTTTAGTACTAAGCTATGCACAAACCCCTGCTCTAGAAATTTAACAACATGCTATGGTGACAAAATAATCTCTACCTTTTTTTCTTTTTTTTTTCCCCAGGGTTTTGATAACAAGTTTTATGTGTTCAAATTACAAAATTTTCTACTGGGAAATTCAAGTTGTGGGTTTTTGTGGAGGATTTGGGCTTTGCAGCTGGCAAAAGATTGTATGGGTTTCTTTCTTGGGTTTAGGAAGGTGCTTGTGTAGAAGAAGAAGAAGAAGAAGAAGAAGAAGAATGGCAGTGCAGCTAGTTGGATGCTCAATGTCATGTTCCTGAACATTGGATGGATATGGCAAACACTAGCTTCTTGTTGCGGATTCATCAGAGGTGTCACAAAGGGTTGCCACTGCCAGATTTGCACAGGGATTTATTGCAAAGATGGTTTGGTGGGTGTGCAAGCTTCACACCACTCCAGCAGCATTCATTCATTTGTACAATTGGAAGGGAAGGGTGTGTTGATGATGATGACCAGAATAGTCATTTTGTTTACCAGGGAGACAGAAAAGGTCTGGTGCCACGAGCTAACTGCTTGAAGTTAGGTTGGGGATCGAAAACGGTGCAAGGTATTACAAGAGAAGGGCAGATGGCAACAAGCAGCTTTACAACATTTTCACACTATCTCAGTGCTGCTGCTGTTGGTGCTGTTCGGGATTCTGAGGATGAAGTTTTCTCAAGGGTATCTCAGGCAGCTGAGATGCAGGAGGACATGATGAACAAGAGTGGTACCCATATGAGACAGAGGAATCGTGCCCCTTCAAACATGATTGATTCTAGTCAATGTGAGTTCGTCAATGTTGTTGGTCCATATCTCTTGAAATTGTTTTTTTCTGAATTTTATTGTGGAGGTGTCTGGCCACTGGTCCCTCTATAAACTTGGAGTTAGGGTTCAGGGTTTTAGGGTTTAGGGTTTAGTAAGAGCTCAAAATAACAAGGTGGGTTGGTTTCTGAATGGGTGTTGAAGATAATGCAGGGCTTGTGAAGAAAATTATAACAGTGCTTGAGAACAGCAGCTGGGGACCCAAGACAGAGGAAGCACTAATGGAGTTGAATATAATGCTCTCACCACATCTTGTTGATGAGGTTTTACGGCGCCAGAAAGATGGTAAATCTGCATTTTCATTTTTCAAGTGGGTATTGAAGCAGCCATCATATATACATTCAGCAAGCACATGCAATCTCATGATTCACCAATTGTCAGGTGCTCGAGAGTTTGAGCTTATACCTTATGTGCTGGATGAACTGAAAAAAAAAGGTGGCAGTGTGAATTCAGCGTCTTTGCGTATTGCGCTTCTAAGCTATGGTAGAGCTAAAAAGCCCTTGGATGCACTTCATATGTTTTATCTTTCATGTCAACTTGGATGCCAGCCAAACACAAATCTCTTCAATCTTCTTTTGGAGCTACTATTCCAAGGAGGCTACTGCCATACAGCCTTCCGGATATACCGGCAAATGCACAGAAACAATTGTTCACCAAGTGCCTACACCTTCAGCTTGCTTATTCATGGATTCAGACATGCTAGGAGAGGGGGAATGGCAGCCATGCTCATGCAAGAAATGATGCATGCAGGCTTCACACCAAATGTTGTCACATACAATGCTGTGATTGACTGTCTTGGAAAGGTTGGGAGATTGGACCTAGCAAGGAAGCTCTTTGAGGACATGAAACAGACAGCGTTTCCCCCAAATCAAGTGACATACAACAGCCTGTTGAATGCTCTTGGAAAACAAGGGCTCTGGTCTGAAGCCTGTGAGCTCTTTGCAGAGATGAAGCAGACAGAATGCACGCCTGATGTTGTTACTTACAGCTGTCTAATCAACGGGCTTGGGAGGGCAGAGCAATTTGACAGGGCTGTCTGTGTGCTTGAGGAGATGCAGGAGAAGGGTTGCAGGCCAAATGCTGTAACCTATAACTCTCTCATCAATGGCCTTGGGAAGGCAGGTAAGCTTGATGAAGCATGCAAGCTTGTGGAAGACATGAAGAGTCAGGGGTGCACTCCAGACATGTTCACCTATAATTCTCTCATCAGCTCTCTTGGGAAGGTAGGAAAGACAGATTCTGCTTGGCAATTCTTTCAGGAGATGAGGAACAAAGGATGTGTTCCAGACAACTTTACATACAATTCCCTTATTTATGGCCTTGGCAAGGCTGGACAGGCACATAGAGCTTATGAGCTGTTACAGGAAATGGACGTGCATGGGTGTGCACCGGATGTGATGACCTACAGCTCCCTCATCAGTGGTTTGGGCAAGGCACGAGATGCCTCAAAAGCATACATGATTTTTGAGGAAATGAAGAGAAAAGGGCGTCAGCCTGATGTTGTTACATATGGTGCCCTGATTGATGCATTTGGCAAGGTGGGCCAAGTGGATAAAGCAAGGGAACTCCTTGATGAGATGAAAGAATATGGCCTGAAACCTGGGATCATCACGTACAATGGTCTCATTGCCAGTTATGGTAAGGAAGGGGACTTGATTGAGGCAAATCTGCTTCTTGAGGAAATGAGAGCAAATGGGTGTGCTCCAGATGTTGTGACATACAGCTGTCTCATTGATGCACTTGTCAAGGCTGCACGTTGGGATGAGGCAATTAAACTTGCAAAGGACATGGAGCTACAGGGGTGTGCCCCAGATGTGATAACATACAACTCCCTCATCAATGGCTTTGGGAAAGCTGGTCATGTGGACGATGCTTTCAGACTGTTTGAAAAAATGAAAGTGAAGGGATGCTCCCCAGATGTGGTCACATATAACTGTCTCATCAATGGCCTTGGAAGGGTGGCCAAATTGGAGGATGTGTCTAAGCTTCTTAAGGAAATGAAAGCAGAAGGCTGCCCTCCTGACACAATCACATACTCCTCTGTCATCTATATTCTTGGCAAGGGTGGTCAACCAAATGAAGCATGTCAGCTGTTTGTGGAAATGAGGGACAAGGGCTGCACACCTGATGTTCAAACATACAATGTATATCTCAGTTGCCTCGGCCATATAGGTCATTATGCTGAGGCTCGTAAGATCCATAAAGAAATGGAAGAGAAGGGGGTTGTGCCAGATATAGCAACCTACAATTCCCTTCTTTTGGGCCTTGGGAATGCCATAGAACTGGATGAAGCATGTGAGCTTCTGCATGAGATGGTTGAGCGAGGCTGTGTTTCTAACTCTTTCAAGTTTGACAACTTCATCGAATCACTAACGTATGCAGGCAAAATTGACAGAGCCTGCCAGTTGTTTGATATCATGAAAAAGAAGGGTTGTATACCTGATCAGAACTCTTACACTGCACTTATTGATGGCCTTGGTAGCATGGGCAGAATAACAGATGCTTGCAATACATTTGAAGAGATGAAGGAGGAGGGTAGAGATCCAGATGCTGTCACATATACTAGTCTGATCAATGCCCTTGGGAAGGTTGGCCAATTGGATGCAGCTTTTGAACTCTTTGAAGAGATGGGTGAAAGGGGGTTGAAACTCCGGCCTCGCACTTACAGCCGATTGGTCAAAAAGCTCCAGGAGTGGGGTGGTTATAAGTAGAGCTTTGGGTTATTTTGAGAGCCCAAGTTGACACAAGCTCAGGAGAGAATCCTCTAGCATTTGACCTCATGCATGCTGTGCCATTTTGAGGTGAGCCATGCTGAATCTTGGTAGTAGACTCAACTACCTTGCTCAGGTCACAAAGGTGGAGCTTTGAGGTGAATAGAGATTATAGCCAGACGGGATGGCTGGTGCTTGACTGTGTGCTTGAAGGAAACGGCAACAAGAGTTTCACTGGAATTTGTGTGTTGGGTTGTTTGCCTTCTTATACCAGTTGCTGCTTGATGATGCAATGAGCAGAATAATTCCAATGCTGTATGATTCTAGTGTCACCTAAAGCATTTGAGCATCAAAGTCAAGGTGTGATCAACATTGAAAATGAGCAGACAACAGACTACCTGGGAGTGCCATTTTCATACACAATCAATCAAACCCAGTGGGAGAAGTTCTTAAGGGGTAAGATGCCTCCTTTTTCTCTTCTCTTCACCATTGTGCTGACACTCATACACCTGCTATGGCAACAGTTTTTAATGTTGCAAGTTGGAGGCTTGATATTGAGGGCATTACATTGGAAGGCTAATTTTTTCATAGTTAACAAGCAGACTTTTACCATCTGCAACTACTGTTCCAGATGGTGTATATATAACCATTCATCTGGGTTTGGTGGTGAATTGGAGTATGTGTGAACTAAATGTGCATCATGCCAAGCTAGGCTTTATTGCAAAACGACAGCTTATGTCAAGGATTTCATTTGGAAAAATCTCCATTTGAAAACTGAATTTGATCACAGTTCTCATGCTCTATGATGAAAGAGGATCAAAGGTCTCATAATCTAGTTTTGAGAAAAAAGTCAGCTAATCTTGCATTCATTTACTAGCAAAAGTGGCAATCATCCATGGTAAGATTTTAGCTGAATTTGGCTGTGGATGAAATATGAAATTTGGCTACCTACTTTAACCACAAATAGAAATTGTAGAAATTGGAAAAAATTCCAACTTTTAAGAAATTCTGGTGTTTGAAAGTGCCAAAATTGACTTCATCTTTGCATTTTTGATTTTTCTTTTGGTTGAAAAATTTGCAAGAAAAAAAAGGGTTGATCAAGATATGCTTTCCAATATGACTTCAACACTAGAGCTTACTTCAATAACAATGGTATGAACTTGTGTGTGCATGTGCCTGTCTGTATTTGGAAAAGAAAGTACTTACAATCTTTTGACAAAGAAATAGAGAACAATTTGGGGCGAAAAATTACCTTTGTGAGTGGATGTACTATAAGATTGCAAACCACTGGCAGAAAATTTCTAGTGTATTTGAGGGCATTGTACCAATCAGAACTCCTCCACAAATGGTGTGTGTTGAAAGGTGGAATGGTTGTTCTGATGGGAATTTCCATTTTTTCCCTTTTGTTTCCCCTGATACCCAATGCACTAATCTCTAATAATATTTTCTATGGTTTTTCTTTCTCCTGCCAATGCTTCACATTGGTCGATACCATCACAGTGGGGTGTTACCAAAATAAGCGTCCCTTGACAGCTCCTTAGGCAGACCCTTGTTTCAGGAACTCATCAGGCATTACCCTACTATTTGCTATCTACCCAAAAAGCTACTGTCACTTCTCTAGCACCTTAAAGTACTCAGCTAGAATTTTTTGTGTAAATGAAGAGAACACATTAAATCCAGGAATATAGCTTGCCTGAAAAGATGAAGCAGTTAGCACCTACTTCGTAGGCGTAAGGTGCCTGCAAGGTCACCTGCAAAGTAGGTGGAAGCTGCCAATTCAGCTAGAATTTTTTGTGTAAATGAAGGGAACACATTAAATCCAGGAATATAGCTTCCCTGAAAAGATGAAGCAGTTAGCACCTACTTCGTAGGCGTAAGGTGCCTGCAAGGTCACCTGCAAAGTAGGTGGAAGCTGCCAATTTCTTGCCTCTTACTTTATGCTAGGTAAGGCCCTTCTGTCAGGACATTACACCCTACGAGCTGAGGCCAGAGTTGCCCTCACATAAAAACACTACCAGAAGTTTTTTAGTGTATCGAAGGGCCCTGTTATCAAGCTGAATTTGTCCTCTGCAAGCAACTAAGCATTCAAAAAATGAAATGCCCAGACTACATTGCATTTCACTTTTTGAAATGCCCACCTCTTTTTTCCTTTTCTCCATTGTATCCAACCAGGTATAATGGAAAAAAGCAATGCTGAAGCTTTCCCTTTGTGTGAGATGTTCCTGAAATAAGCACCGTTGGCTCTTACCTTAGGCAGGCACTTATTTCAGGAATGCTCCACTCCTCTCTCTTCTTAGTCTATCCAAAACCCTTAAAAGATTATATGAGGTTTCTTCTGAAAGAAGTAGCTGGCTTGTATCAAAAGATCCTAATGCAGAAAGCAATAGTACAAATTGAAATGGCTTAGAACAGGTCCACCCAAACTCCATATGTGGGCCTCACAAATCAGATCTGGCTCTGGTTTGGTTCTTACCCACCAAACTGGAACCAGTGATTCTTACCTGCTAAAATAGGTACCCACCCAACATTGGTTTGGACCTCTGAAACTGCACAAGATACATGGCCCTCCAAAAGGACCAAGAAAACTAATATGATTAGCTTAGATTGGGTGGTCATGATGATTGGCCCATGTGGTAACGCTGAACTAACTCCTCATTCTACACTATGTCGTATATCATGTTTATGGGAGGGGATTGAGAAATAACTCGTAGACTATTTGGATCTGATTTTTGAAATTGGAACAAGAATTGGAACCTGATTTTATTCTTTTTCAAGAACTGGAGCCAGAATTGGGATCCCCCATTCCATTTCTGCGTCAAACGAGAATCAGAACTGGGATTTTTGGAAAAAAAAAAACAGTGACTAGACCCAAGGATTAATCAGAAATTAACCAACAGTTAACCATGGGTTCCTGTTTGGGTTAGTAAGAACAAAACTGCAACTGGGTCTGATTTTCTGAACTAGAATCAAAACCTTCTTTTTTTAAGAATGGGACCTGGAATTGGATTCTTGGCTCCAATTATGTGCGGAACCGGAACCCAGGTAGTTCAATTTTTTAAACTAAAGAACCAGATACTAGCACATACACAGATTCACATTATTTAAACCTAAACTTCATCCTAATTGTTATTAGGCCATTATATTGCTGCCAGTAGAACTACTTATAGGGGTCAAACATGCTTTGCTACAATTTATTCTTCTTTCAGGTTCATTACAAACTATTCCATCAAGAAAGTTCAAAAGAACAAGGATTGCATTGGTTTAGGAAAAGTGAGAATATTGTAACAACAGGTAGGTGCAATCACATTCAGATTTTGGACTTACGGGTCCCCACACACACACACACAACAACAATCTGCCCCACCCCCACAAACTATATATCTCAAGTATATCTATCCATTGCGTGACTCTATCCAATGGGGAGTATATCCCCTCTCCTTATGACGTGCAAGAATATCATACACCAAGACCCAGAAACAAGTGGCTTGTTAAGTGAAGAAAGCATATACCAAACAGACCGATCAGGTGGGCAAACAAAGCAGCAGTACACGGCATCTAATAGTAAACAAATAATTCATTTTCTGAGTGTGTTAAAAACAAATATTTATTTTCTGTGAGTGTGGAGTTGTTGGGTGACACCAACAAAAGAAAGCATATACTTTATATCCTAGGGTCAGTTTTGTGATTAAATAATCTTTAAAATAGTGAAACAGATTTTCATGAAAATAATTATTATCATAATTATTACAGGCTAAAATCTGAATAATTTCACTCCTCATATGAAAATATCATAGAAGATCATGCAAAATAAAATTTATATAATCTAACTAAATTTTGACAAAAATTAATTATTCATTTTGTCCCTTAGGCTGTATATTGATGGAAAACATGGTGCCAAATTTTGTCTACATTCTCAGGGAGAAGAGCATATCAACCGGAAAGCATCAAGCATAATGTTAAGAAGGGGGCCATACCGATGGGGGAAAGCATAATGCCAAACAGTGGTCATCATGTGGGCACCCAATTTGGAGAAAACATGATGCCAAACAGTCCAATCAAGTGGGCACCCAACTTGGATACGCAACTGCAGTTGCCCTGCCTTTCCCCCCCCCCGCCCCAGATTTTCTGCCAGATAAACACACTTGGCAACTTGATAATCACCGTGCCATTTGCAAACTCTTCTTAGTTCAGTCACAAAGTCCAAGAGCAAATTCAAGCAACAAGCTATGGCCTTCTTATTTTTGTCACACAAATCTCAAACAACAAAGCAAAATTCCTTTCTTCTCCGTAGTACTTTTGGATGTAAAAACATGTTTGTTTTCATAACTTCATTTCCATTCCTTCTTGCCCCCACCCAAGATACCTTATAAATCTGCAAAGAGATTTCTTCATCTACTGTTGCATCTGGCCCCACTAGAGATCTCTGCTAATACAGCAGATTTGAAATGGATCAGATCATATGAGCTGGTGAGGTCCCAATCAAAATCTTTGCTAGTCCCTTTATGCTCATGAAGGTTGTAGTACATTATCATAGTCATTATCAATAGTCACATAGTGATACGGAATACATACAGAATCACATGTGTAAGTTTAAAAAACAACCATCAAGTCTTTCAATTTCTTTCCATGCCAACAATGATGTTCATCAACCCTTTTTTTTTCTAGTTGCCAAACCATAAGTGTCATCATCATCACATGTGTAACAACCATCAAAACTTATTTTTGTAGCTGAGCAGGAGATTGGATAGCAAAAGAATCTCACCTTGTAAAATAGATCTCTCTCGGGTCTCAGCCACCTCACAGCCTTCTCAGTCTGGAGGAAAATAACAACTCAAACAGAAAAATGGAACTCCAATGAAGCATATCAATAATAGATACAATGGGAAGCCAGAAAAAAAACACACCAATCACAGAAAGCTCAACACACACAAGCACAGCCCATATCTCTCCAACTGCTACAAGAGGCTGTGATTACCATGGCTCTTTAGTTATACTGCCATTAGTGTATGAAAGTAGTAATAGTATAAAAGTACAACAATCAAATATATCAAAATCTCAATTTACAAGTCAAATGCAGAAACACCACATCACCTGTTTTCATTCACATAAAAGTGCACTAAGAGGAGAGCTGAAACATTGCACCCACACCAAAAAAGGGAACACAATACTCACAACTGGAGATCAGGAAGTTATGTTATGCATGAAAGTATAAGGTCCACAATCAAGAGCATGTAAAGAATGTGAGTCAATCAACCTGACAAGGTATCCAATCTGAATCTTTCTGTCCAAATGACTTGATAGACCTGACTGCAGAGACTAATCTTCTTTGCTAATGTACAGTAGCAAGTGTGACCCACAAGTAGCAAAATTTAGAGCTCATGGAAATATGTAATGAGCTTCAGCTACTAATAGTCAACCACAGCTTGCAAACAATGACCTTTGAAAAAAGGAGACAGACCACGACAAGGGTCTCCCTCAAGGTCCACAAGTAAGAGGTACAGGCAGCAAGTAGCTAGAGTCTTGATACAGCCTAAATCTCATCCAGCTACCTTCTCCTCCAAAGCTATCATCTTGAAAATCACAAACCATACTTGCAGTGTCATGCAGACTCTGGTCTGTCCAAAATCTCCTGGCCTCTGCTGGTCATACAAGCCACAAAGAATCTTGCTATAGATAGACTCTCTAACAGAGCAAAATAGTCCTGAACTATTACTAGTGACAAACTCTTCAGGAACTCCAGGGTAAAGCAAACACTTCTCAGGGGTACTTTGCCCTAGTTGCGATGTCACTGCTGAAGCCTAGCACAGTTTCATCAAAGTTTCTGAAGGAGGGTCTGATGTCCTCACAGCAGTCCAAGCCATTAGAGGCTCGCGCTCTGTGCTGTGGTCAATCCTGGCAATTACTCTTAGCACACCCCAACTTAAAATTGGTGTTGCGAAGGCTGTATAACCAGCGATGCTCAGAGCTCGCACAATGCCGTTGCTATAGAAAGGTGATCCTAGGACTAAGAGAGCTCCAAAACCCAAGAGCCAGGGAGTCATTACAGGGAAAACTGGGAGCTGGAAAACATTTATCACAACTGTCAGTAGGGATGCGGAGCCTAGAAGCAAGACCCCCCAACCCATAAAAGGGTGCACTGTGGTTGGGATAATGAGGAAGGGGAGCAAAAAGCTCCCAGCCACGGCAATGAGAACCAGCAACTTCACAGCTATATTTTGGAATATCCGACCATCCCCACAAGGTGCTCGTTCCAAGCATGATTTCATTGTGGGCATCTTCTCTGCTGTCGCAAAGTGCTGTCGGACAAGGATGGCTGTGAACATGGTTATCAGGAAGAAAATTGCTTCAGCAGTCAAAAGAGGGCTCTCTGAAGTATACCTGCCAAAACAAGAATTAAACTGTTAACAAGGAATGAGGAATCAATTTGAGTGCCACTCAAAATCAATCCCTTTGCTTCCAAAATTCATATATCCCAGGACTGGAATTGGGATTCACTTCAAGATAACATACCTACCAAACATGGAGGTGCAACAGAGTATATGATAGGTCCTTCATACTCACCCTATAGTGGCCACTCGTTTTTGGTGCCATGACAGTCCTAAAGGTAGTGTTGGCCATGACCACCAGTACCATGGCTTCAACATCGGGACACTGGGAAATGTGATGACACTATTGGGACCACATGGAACATTCCATCTGAGTTTCAAATCTGCACAGAAACAGCCATGTGCTGTGAGCAATTAACTGCACAGAAACAGGAGGAAGGAGACTATTTGTGCCAGATTTCACACACCACATGGAGAAATTAAATTTCTGAGTCTCCTTGTGGACAAATTGGTGGAAATTTGCAGCTTGTAGAAAGAAAATTTCTTCAATGAAGATAATAGTGGTGGAATCACTCCCAGTCACAAACATCATAATATGAATATCTCAAAACAGATTACCTCATCACGTAGCCAGCTTTGCTATTAGTAACGTGTCCACTGTCTAGACATGAGCTTCATACACACTGTTGAATCCTATACATCATTGTCTCTGAACAAATTGCAACAAGCCCTTTCAGGTGGAGAGGACTTACAGAAGTAGGATGCATCCATCTGATAACCCAGTGGCAGGCGAAAAAGACCGCTCAGTCTTGAGCCGTTTGCAGGTGGATGGAACATAGGTCGATCAAGCAAGTCACTGAAGTGATTTGTAATGAAACCTTGGTCTGCCCCATCTTTGTTCTCCTTCTTCATTTGAATGTCATGCATCATGGTACTGAATGTCTCATTGGATGGCTGCAGGGCAGGGACAGCATGTGCATTTGAAGAGAGTCAGAGTTCCATTTTCCCCACACAAGACACAGAAATTCAGACAACAGCCGTTGTGGACCATCATTTCCAACCATCCATTGTATACAATGAAGACACGAAAAAGGACAAGGCCTTCTCTGTCTGTATCAAACCAACAACAATGCAGTGCAGCAGGTCATTGAGGATGGTTAAGTTTACATGCCTCCAATACAAAAAGGCCAGTGTGGAAAATGCAAGGGTTGATAAAGGCAGCACAAAATTGCCCACACTGAAAGAGTTCATCAGTCTTCTGGAGGAACAAGTTGTCCGCATCAAGCATGACAACACGTTGGTACTCAGTCAAACTCCAAGCATAAATCTTGTTTAAGGTGAACATAAACCGCATGTCAAAGCCTCCCTGATCTCTATATGGATTCGGAATGTCATTCACAACCACCACCTTCACACCTTCATCCTTTCTGCATATACATTTTGCACACACATATAGATCGATCAAGCTCACAACTTTAAAATGAAGGCTTTTTGAAACTGGTGTAGAACAGAGGAGTGTGCCTGCTACTTCCTCAAGGAAAGATACAACATAATTTTGTGATTGACTGAGTTCTCTGAGAGTGCATTGTTCCCTGAAATCAGAATGTGGCCTGCAGGCAAGTGACAAGAGAGGAGGCACTGTTTGTCAAGTAGTAGCTTACAGAGTTTTCCTCCATTTCAGAGGGACATCTTGTGAAGCAATCACCACAAGGTCTGCATCAACTTTGAAGTGGAGAAGTGTCTGCAGCATCACTCGAGCTGCAACATAGAACTCATAGTCCCTAGGTGTGCCCATATACAACATGGTGGCATATGCATTTGTCTTGGGACTAGACTTGGATGGAGCATACGCTGCTTCAGATGGCAGTGCCACACTTGACATCATCACCAGAAGAAGTGCCACAACAGGAAGGATTCTCTTGAATTGGCTCCTCCAAATCTCCTCTGGGTGGTCCTCTTCCTCCCTCTGCCTTGGAGATGCTGATGTTGATGATGCCACAGGACATCTTGAGTTTGGTACTGCAGAGGAGTTACTGGTAGACTCCATGGTACAGGTCTTCATAACACAAGCAGCAACCCCACAGGCAGCCCACAGCTTGGAGGTCAGAGGTACTGGGCTGTGACCCGTGACCTACTACTTACTCCCTTGGGAAAAGTCCTCTTCCTTGTTTCACATTCGTGCTATTGATCCGCGATCGACCGCTCCAATCCAGCACCGGCCGAAGATGCTTGAAGAACAGAGAGGGTTGATGACGAGGCTCAAGAGCATGCTACAGGAAGTGAGTGTCAGAGCACCTGCAAGAGATTTACAAGGGCTGCAGTGTGTCCTGCGGCCACACCAAAGAGTTGTGCCTGTTGTGCAGGAGGAGAGAAAATGGATATCAGATCCGCCCGTGCCTTGAACGCAAGTTGCTGCAGATCAGGCCAAACCTTCTTGACTGGTCTCCTGCTTCGGGGTCAAGCTGATGATGCAGATCTAGGCGGAGGCTTGTTCTACTACTTCCGAAGCCAGATTTCCAAATCGACAGACAGAGGAGTTGCTCCCATCGGAGGAAAAGCAAAATGAAAAACTCTGTTACAAGAAACTGCAGAAAGCAACAACACAAAACAACCCTGAGAACGAACTCACCCACTCACTCGTCTGTGCAACAAGCTTCTTGAAAGCTTCAACATCATCCACAACAATACGTAGGTAGCGGGAAACAGAAAGGACACACAGTACTTCTATTCTCACACCGGCATCATCCTCATCAACAATGAAACACACATTCCTGCAACAAACAAAAAGATTGAGGATCCAAAGCTCCTCAAGCACCCTAACGAAAGCAACAACTTGTACGGCGGAAGGAAAGAAAAAACACAAGTCGAAACCACAATAACACCACGTTAAAGAAAGAGCGCACACAAACAAACAACGGATTGCAACCCTTATCGGTACGACTAGATGAAGCTGGAAGCTTGCCTGCGTTGAACACAAAAGGCAAAATGCGGTTGTCTATTTTGCAGAAAACAGCAGAAGAGTTCGAGGGAAAATCAAAAGAAGAAAAACACCATCCTCTAAATGCAAACTACAGAGTGTTTTCGATAGTCCGTCGGCGCGAAAAACTCTGGAGAGGACAGACAGACACAATAAAGAAGCAACAAAAAGCTCCAAAAAACACAGGGTTCATAGCGGAGCAAGAAAAATGCGGCGTCTGTACAAACCTCCAGATCAGTGGAACCGCCACAACTCCAAGATTGCAGATCAACTGTGAAGCTCTTATGTGCACAACGCCGAAACCATTATGAAATCCAACCGCGAAAGAAAGAATAGGCAGGTAGCCCGCGCACGTCAGAGCTGCAAAGAAGTTACATACTCCACCAGAAAAAAATGGACAAAACCGCCGAAGCAAGGAAGGAAGAGAGACCAACCGAAAAAAACCAAAAAACCCCAAAAAAATACAGAAAAAATCTAGAAAAAAAGCCGAGAAATCAAATTTAAAACGCTTCAGAATCCGAAGCTCCAACGCGAAATTTGGAGCCCGAGAATCAAACTCCGCAAAAGCGGGATCCAGTCAACATGTGCGCGCACAGAGTGCGCATTCGCAAAACGCGGTTTCTCGATTGGAAAGACGACGGGCAGCAGGCCAGAATCGGGCAGAGTCCCCAAACTGCCCAGGTCACAGCTCTAAGGCCTCATATTTTCTCTCATTTATTTATTTACAAGAATTTTTTTAATAAAACTTTTTCAGAAAGAAAATTGCGTGGTGCCAGTACTATTTATTAAGCTCTGGCCAATAGCCCAAATGTTTGAAACTTGAGACCAGGGTTTTTAATTCAATTTTTTATATAAAAAATTTGGCGAATTTTTTTCCGAAAATTTTAGCAAAATTAGTTGAACTTACACTAGGCAATTTTTTTTTTAAAAATCCCAAAAATCCCAAAATTTTACAAAGAAACTAAAAGCTTTGTTGGAAAAAAAAAAAAAAAAAACAAATTTTAGAATATTTAATTATATATAATTTTTATTAATATTTTTA
>Ga0116227_10002789_pt1 | contig 39415 bp, 24 predicted proteins | sample S1TSphgellanicum_FD_89693 | JGI IMG/M metagenome (GOLD analysis project Ga0116227, IMG submission 89693) | Host-associated microbial communities from peat moss isolated from Minnesota, USA - S1T2_Fb - Sphagnum magellanicum MG | ecosystem: Host-associated > Plants > Peat moss > Unclassified...
CCCCCCCCCCCCCCCCCCCCCCCCAAAGCTAAAAACCAATCCTTTATCCCCAAAGTTTTTCTAACTAGTGATATTATCTATTAATTTTCACACATTTTTCACTTTGTGTGGGAATGTGTTTCACTTTTTCCTTAGACCCATGACATGCCTTATGTTCAATCTTGGCCTATATGCTTTAACTTGCTTCTAATTGGTTGAGAAGGACCAAGGCTAGGCTCATGACAAAATTGTTGAAAGAAGAAGAGGGAAAGCTAAAGAAGAAAGTCCCAAAAATAGGAGTGCAAAAACATGAAAGGCAAAAGGCAAAAAAGAGGAACATAAAAAAGAAGAATACAAAGTTATCCAATAAATGAAACTTGACAACATGGATGAGAAGAAACTTAAAACAAATGTCAACAAAGAGATAAGTAAATAGACCAAACATTGTTCATGGATGAAAATCGATCATTTAAAGATGAAATTGTGCATTAGTGGATGAAATGCAATCCCATCAATGAATAAATCTCTTGGATGAAATTAATGCCAAAATTAAACCACATGATGTTGATGATTTTTTTCACAAATTCTATCAGATCAATTGAATGGATGAAGGTGAACTTCATGAATTGAAATGACAATATCATTAAAAATAACAAGTTGGATGATCGAAGGTACCACATGAATGGTATTGACAAAAGTTCTCTACAATGTGGATGAAATTATATTTGGGGATGCAAATGACTAACATTCACATGGTTGATTTCTTACACATGCAACCAATAATGTATAGGTGGTTGATTTCATCCATGAACCCATTTCCATTGATGTCGTCAAAGTTTCATCCACACAATTAGTTGCAAATATCTAATCATTTAATTTACCCATGCAACATGCTTCATCTTAATGTCATCTATATGGTCGTGCTTCTTCTACATCATTAATGTTTTTTATGTTAGTAATTTCATCCATATTACCAAGTTTCATCCATGTGTCAATTTCATCTATGTGGTTCACTTTGATGTAAAAGGTGGCAAGGGTTTGGGGTCATGGCATGTAAAGCACAGCATCATGTGATGAAAGGACATACACATACATGCAATGTTTTGTACTACATGGTATGTACAATACCCAGGCTTACAATAACAACTTTGAAATTGTTATGTTCCTGGAAGTGGGATATGTTTGGAACTTTGCTTAACTTTCATTATAAAAGTCCAATGCAAGTGATGGACAGCCCTTCGACTCATAAATGGACTTGTCAAAACAAACACTACAAATTCACATGCAATCAGATGCTCTCTCTTTCCCTCTCTGCATTGCGTTGTTGAATTTTTTTACCAAATACTTGTTGCTAGCAAGTAGCAATGGTTAAAACAAAGTCTCTTGCAAATTCCTTTTGATCAAGGCCAAACACTGTCACTTGTGCACCAACATCAATTGGGAATGTGATGTTTTTGTATTATGCATTTTGAGCCTTGCACAATTCCTTCCTTAAATGTTTAAACATGGTCCATGGTGAAGGTTAATATTCTTGTTTGTAAGGGAAGATGCTAAAACTGAAAACATGTGTGTTTTCCTCCTACTAATATTCAAACATGTCATGGTTCTTGGGGTCACTCATAAGTAAATTCCAATCTAGGCAGAAAAACAATGCACATGTACAAAGCTGCAGATTTAGGAACCTGGATACAACATTTTGAGGATGTTTTTTAGCTACAAAATCCTTTGGTGTAAGCTCTTATACTCAGATTCTGCAGGTGGATTACCATAAAAAATCCCCAAAAAAAATTCATTGAAGAATGAACAAAGGAATGCTGCAGGGAAGAGCTGACTTGGGTGAGCTGAACCCCAAAACACTTTGTCCTGGATTTGAAGAGAGGATGACCATTTAAGAAGCCCAATTTCTGACAGTGTTTGATAGGTGTTTTCCAGTCTTTCAAGCTCCTTGGATGTGATGTGATGCTCTGCAAATGATGAGAGATTGAGCATCTAAACTCTCAAAGTTTATTTCTCCAGACGTTCACAAAATCTCCAACTTTGCATGGAATGTTTACATCTGCAGCAGCGGCAGCAGCAGCAGAAGTGTGGATTTGTCAAGTCCTCACAAGTGATTCTAGACTTGTAGTGGCAGTACTTCTGGGCCACAACTGACTCATCTGTTGAGCTTGTGAGTATTTCCTCTTGTTCTGAGCATCAAGCAGAAGCTGTTGCACCAAGAACAAGCATTTTACTTCTTCTGCTATTCCCATTTTCAGACATCTCTTCTATCTACCCAGCTCTCCCTCTGGAAATTTCTTGGCAAGAAATTGAGTGCTAAAAGAAATGGGAGAGACATCAATTGCTGGGATACTCCAGAATTTTTATGGGATTTGGACAAAAGAGGAGGAGACTATGAGCCACAAAAAAAGTGCCTTATGATGGTGCTGACTTAAATGTCAAAGTTGCAGTACCTGCAGATACAACTAGTAACATCCATACCCCAACAGCTTGCTGTTATGGCAATGGCGGTGTACAGGTTCTTCTTATTCACTCTCAAAACTCTTCAGAAAGCATATATTCATTTCTGTTGCAGATGCAGAAATGGTTCCAGGATGCAAATTCTCTGACCTGCCAATGTAATGCCTCGTGCATTTTGCTTGCACCTCCAAGACAAGGCTAAAAGGCTACCACATGTTGCATCTTGAGGAAATCAGTCCTCTCCATGCATGAAGTTGAGTGTTGTTCTATGAGGATGCAATTGTGTTTCTTATCATTAGCTATGTCTCTGGAGTGCTAGCCAACATCAAAGATAGACAAAAGTGTCAACCCACTGCTTCTAGAAACTCAGGATGCAAAGCTGTTAGTACAATGGTTTGCCCAATTTTTTTGGAGGAGACTAATATATACTTACTAACACCCGCCTTCAGACACCTACTGTCAGGGACTGAGGAGGGCAGAAACAAAATGATTTACAGTAGTACAAAGAAATCCACCTCAAGCAAAAACATTATGGTGTTTGTCAACCCAGAAGCTCATTCTTGATCACTGAGGAGAGGGGTCATGTCTGTTGCAGTGTCTGACATGGTATACTGAAAATCTTCAAGCAGATGATGATGGGGATGTAGCTCAAGTCTCTTAAGGAAGTCATACCTGAGACTGAAGCTGGGTAGCAACAAATCAATGCCACCCAGGTTTGGGTTTGAAGCAGTCACACATGCCAAGTCAAACCCAAAGGCCCTGTGTGCATACAAGATGGCAATGTACATCAATCTATTGAGTTGTGTGAAAAACCTTGTTAACAGGAAGTAGCTGTATAGTCCCAACTTTGGCACAACATCAACCTTTTGGCTGATAACTTTGACCTTGAATGTAACTCTGACCTTGAATGATGTGAATTGCAGGACATATTATATTGATTGGCAATGGCATCCAAAAGCTCAGTTTTGGCCGGGAACTACACTGCATTCATCAAGTCTGCGCATCAAAGCATGCCTTGTACAGAGGCACTTGTTCAACCCTTGTGCCACTTTGGTTTCTAAGTCTGACCTGTTCATGGTTGTAATCTGTGTAGTGTCAGTTGATATGCTTATCATATACATTGGAAAGACTATATCTGAGGGCGAAGGGTTCACCAAAAATACTCCCACCCAGCTGAGACTTGCAGCAGAAAATGCCCAAATGATCTTAGATTTCTAGAACATTCTGTTCCGAGTCTGTGAGCTCAATGTTTTTGACATATGCCAGAAATGCTCCCATCCTGTTTGAACACTTCTTTCAGCTAGCACCTGCAGGAGAAAACTGCTCAAATGATATCAGATTCTGGAGAATTCTGTTTCCAGTCCCCCAGCCAACCTACAGACAAGCTGCAGCAGTACAGTGACACAGAAGGTGAGACACCAGAAGGACATAGAAGAAGTTTCAGGGAGAGTTGGCTTTCATTTGTTTTGAGGATCAGCAAGTCCATGTCCATCTGCACATGATTTCTCAAGATTAAAGAGGAAAGGAAATCTGAGATAACTCACCCACAAACTGCAGGAGAGACCTGTTACCACCATCAACAATTTCATACCTTCTTTTCGATGGTAGCTTGTGCCACTTATAGTACATATACTGTTGTTCACTAGTACAATCCTACATGAACTCAATGGCCAATAACACATGCCTAGGTCTGTATTATCTAAGGTTATCTAATCTGCATCCTTTTGATATCCAAATGTAGAAATTGGGGTTCACAGAGTTGAACATCACAAGCTTTGGATGTTCATCTGCCAAGTGTAAAGTTAGAGAGGAAAAGAGCCAACAAAAATGCTAGTAATTGGTAATAGAAACAAAAGCAACTAGACATTGAGTATAGACTGGTAAGCAGCTTCATATGCCTCCACACAGTTTGCATCCCATGACCAGTCCTTTGTCATACAATTTCTTATGAGTGCTGTCCATGCTTGATGATTATGCTTCTGCAGGCACCACCATGGACAATATAGACACCATTAGTCTCTATGAAGGAGAAAAAACCGAGTACAAGGTCTAAAAAAGACTCCCAAGAGAGACATAATGTTAAAACATGCTCACTGAGAAACCAGAGGACTTGCTCATCTGCAACATAGGTACTAACAAGGAGTGCTCTGGGGTGGAAACTCTGCACAGCCAGGGTCATGCAAGCTTTTTTACAGTACTTCTGTTCATGTTTGTGGCACCTGATACTGCTTTATACAGGGCAAAACAATGCAGAGTGCTAGAGATAGTGAGGAGCACCAGACAATCTAGGGCACGGCTTAGTGCTGCAGTCAAATCAGTGGCCTTGTCCGTGGAGAAAGAGAAGCCTGTTGCTTGCGACATGTCCCTTCTCACATCATCTACATCAATTATACTGCACCCAACTCCATCAGATTGTGCTTCCTTTAGACTGAGTCACTGGCCAGCATATCTGCAGTTGTAGAAAACAAAAATCTGCAAATCTTACAGTAGACAATTAAAAGCTTTGCACGAAGTCTTCTGGATACAATTCACTGTATTTCCTGTCAAATCATAAACTACAAAAACCCGCTCTCAATCAATTATCACCCACTTGTTACCTGCCAGTGATTCCTTGTACTTCTCTTGCAACTGGGACAGTGCCATACCGCATCCCAATTAGCTGCATCCAGGTCAGCCACAGTTCCTTTAGCAGATGCATAGCCAGCAGTCACTGTACAACTCCAGGGAAGGAAGGTCCAGACCCATGTTTGGACAAAGCCTGAAAGATCAATGCATGCTTCATATGCATCTTACCGGCAATTGCCCTGTTTGTTCAAAGATAGCTGGGCAGATGAGTATGTCAGAAGCTGCCACTACTTGATGTACCAAAGCATCATCATAATTGATCACCACTTGGGCATTTTCATCCTGCAAGTAGTCCAACAACTGCATTCAGTAACCGATCATCCTCAACCTCAGTCAAGAATATACTCTTTGTACACTAGTGTATATAGACTGCTCCTGAGACAAAACAGTGTATACTGAGCTGTTACAGCAGTACTAGGTACCAGGTCAGAGTGGTAGACAAAAGTTTAAGACAAAAAAGTGAAAGAGCACCTTGGGATTTTGCATCATATCTTCCAAAATAGCTCGAATTCGAGGAATCTTGCTTCGCCCTACAAACACAAACTGAGCATTGCAGAACAGAGATGCTCAGAAAAATGGAATGTGCAGTTTTGAAGGGGACTAGGATACTCTTTCAGAAAAGACCTCACTGTGAAATCTGGACATCAACATGACTTCTTGGCTTGCCAAAGAACAAGTCAGTTTTTTTTATTGCAAGGGCTTGGAAGTCATTTGATCTTATAACCTGTGCAGACTTTCCAAGAGTGCATTCCAGGGCAGCCCGCATCAACTTTAGCTCCAACTCTGACATTTCAAACCCAATGCACCCCACCTGCATCATTTGCAACTACTAATAGTCAGTCAAGAAGCAACCTACATCCTCCATCTTGGAACAATCCTGGTTCAGTTCAGGCCACACAACATGGCAGGATGGGAGGAAGGGAGCTTGTGATGAGATCAGAGGCATGTCCAATGTCAAGAACAAGGCATTTGTGTATTGCATGACCTATATGGAGATTGCACCAAGACAACACCCAAAACCCTCTGTCAAGAACATGAAAAAGCTAGTCTTGATGAGTTCCAGAAGGAGACAATATGCCCTTCTATGCTACGAAAACTCAATTGCCTAAGCAAGTAAGACCCCGGACAATTGTAGACTGAATCTCTATTGTGAAATCTGAGTGCTTTTTTCAGTCCTCATGAGCATACACTTAATCATCTGCATATAACAACATCCCTGCTGGTGGGCTTAAAATCTGTTCAGATGACCATGTACAAGAAGTTCAAAAGAAGTGACTCACGAGAGGAGGAGAGTAGTCTGCAGGTGGCAAACCTAGCCGCTGCTGCAATGCTGTCTTACAGATGGACTTGCCCAATAAATTCTCCACCGTATATGTTGCTGGCAGTGCTGCGTCTTGACTAGGATTCCACAAGGACTTGTCCAAGCCATTGAGTATGCCTAAAAATTTGTGCCTGCATCCCAGGGTTTGTGCAATTTGACTGTTGGACTAGGGTTCTTGAAAGGTCACTATATTCCATGACAAGATATAACTAGAATGCTGAAAGAATGACAAAACCATCATAGAATGCATACCACATGGCAATTGTCACAACATAAATTGAAGAACATAGAAATGCACTTGAACAGGATTGGCAAGCCATGCTGCTTTGAAACAAAGCAAGAGAGTACTTAAAAGAACCTCACTGGTGATCATTAAGTGTCAAGTCTAGACCATATCCATGCTCCCTTGTCAAAAGGTCAGCTGCATAAATGGGAGAGACGGTAGTAACTTTGTTTGAATAAACAACTCCACCCTGCACATAAGCCAAACCATGGCTCAGCAACCTCTGAGTGCTCCTAACATTTCCTGGAGACATCAACTGCAAATGTAGAATGCTCAAACCCTAACTCACCTTTAGAAGATTCGTAAGATGTGGTTCAAAGTTGTCCTGGAGACGGTCAGGCCGGTTTAGTTTTCCAGGGTCCAATCCACAGAGTGCCAGCTTATGTGGTTCTTGTAAACACTGCATCCATCAAGAGAACAGGGTTCTAATGGTCAGTACGCATCATCCACAAACCTTTCCAAACAGTTTTATTAATCTCTTTCACATCTGGGAGTAGAAAGCACCAAAAATCAAACTCCAGACACTTAGGCAACTGTTGAATCTATAATGAGGTTTTTTCCCAGGATTCAAGCAACAGTTACAGAACAGTATGATCTCCAGGCTTCTAGCAACAGAAACCAAATAGATTCCCCTCCAAGAGTTCAATGACTCTCATGTGTTGACAAACATACCGGAGTATGTAAGCTACCTGATACTTGAAATCATGACAAGTGAACAAGAGTCGGGTGTTCCCAAGTCCCTGTACAAATGTGACCACGTCAATCTTCAGCATTCCTAATGAAGTCCAGTATACAAATGAGAACTTTTCCAGAGATAGGACAAACAGTTTGTTTGTAGTCCTTTAATTGTGGCTGTAGATAAGGTTGTTTCTCAAGTGTCACTACTACAAAAGTACAATGAAAAAGAGAACGGGCCTACTTAAATATTTTCTCTCTTTGTCGAACAACAGTGACTGATACCTGATGCACAAATATCTCCCAGAACAAGGGAGCTACTGCTGCTGTCTGCCAGTTGTGCAGATGAAGTATGTCAGCCTGCTTCCCTAGCTTCACCAATAATTCCAAGGATGCCCTACAGAAATATGTGAACCTGCCTCATCCACACAATTTTTCACTGCCCATTTCATGAATTATCCCTTCAGGTGACACAGGACCAACAATTGTGCAGCATGACTTCCCAACAACAAGGTCAGTCTCCAACACAACCATTTTCATGGCCTGTACCTCTCAAAGTCATTCTCATAGTCATAAAAGTGCTCTTGAGAAAAGAAACCAGCAGGATGAAGTGGGTCAATAAGAGTCACAGCAACTCCTGATAATGTCCTGCCAACACAGAAAGCACACTGTTACTCCAAACCACAGAAGAGAGTGAAGACAATATTAGAAAACTACCTTTCATGCCAGAGCTGGCAGCCCTTCACACCAGTCTAATGATCATTATGGGTTTGTCACATGATGCTGACTACCACCTGAGACAAATACCTGTTTCTAGCTCTTACCTTATGAATCACAACAAAAGTAGATTGCCATATGTTGTGCTCAAAGCCTCTTGACAACTGTAATCAGATCAAGATGTCCAGATTACTAGGTTGAGAGCAACAGACACTGTGAGAGAGAGCACAAGTAACAGAGCTGGTCCCCATGCAGCAGTTGCCCTGTCTAAAATGCATCCCAATGCCACAAGGAGTCCAGATCTCCAGAGAAGAGAGAGATGGTCACAATCCAGATTACTTACCCTGTCCAGATCTTGTTCCTATACCAGTCACCACCAAAGTAGGAGTAAAAATCTCCTTCTAGTTCATACAGGCTCTCCATAGCACTCAAGTCCAGAGATGCATATCTGGAGGCCCCACCAGTTCTCTACACCCTTCAGAAGATATCTTGTGAGTACATCTGCAAAGAGTCAGAATCCATGGCAGTATGGGATATGCCTCAGAGAGTCTGAGCTATTACACAGGAGGTCCATTACCAGACCCTGCATCCTCCTACAGTCAATGATTGTGTCAGAGATGAGATGTAAAGAGGAATTGTATGAGCTACAAAGGTTTGGATCCATAGCAGCATAGCTGTATAACCACAGGATTTGCCTCATTCCATCCCAACAACATCACACTCTCACTGGTTGGAATGATTTTTCGCATCTTTTTTATCACAATCTGGCAGAACCATTCAGTAAAACAAAGAAATGCATCCTCAACAGCATCAGTGAATTGAGATAACAAAAGAGCACACATTGAAAAGCATGTGCAGAAATGTTAAAACTCACTTGGGTAGGATCACCTCCACAAGATGACCCCCTCTAAGTAGTGCCTGGCACAAATTAGTTATGTAGATTGCAAGACTTCCTGACCCTGCCAATGGTGCCATCTCTGTACAGATATGGACCACATGCAACCCAGGTCTTCACACCCAAAACCCATCCACTTGTTAGCATATCAACCATCCTTCCATCAGATCCTGCAGCCCTCCAATTCATTATGAACAGACAGAAAGGGCATCCCAATTGATCTTCCTCTCCAGAATCAACTCACAAACATGTAGTCTAAGGTCCTTACTTTCTTTTTGGGTTCAGAAGAGGCAGGAGCCCAGATGCAAGCTCCCTGTCATCCTTCTCCAGCAGCTTTGTGAAGACTTTGGCAGCCTGTGCATCACGGGCCAAGGCCAGTCCACGCAATGCAGAGACCTGCTCTACCCTAACTGCTCCACTGACCAGCATGGAATCAATCCGTAAGAGAAGCTCACTCCACAGAGATGGCACATCAAGTATCTCCTTCCGACCAACCTTCCGTTCACTTGTCAACCTGAAATCACTTACTGCAGGGTGCAAGCACACATCCATGAAAAGGATGGCTTTGTATTTTCACATTGGCAAAGTGTAGCAAAAACTCACAATCATGGATTTTTCTTTATGGCACAAGCAGACCATTTTTCATGATCATTGCAAGAAGAATAACTTTTATATGAAGAGAGCACTCCAATTCCAAACAAATAAAATTCTCTTATGAAGATGATTGCTACCAACACACTGCTCCAGCTAGTTGGCCTCAAAATTCAATCTGTTTGCAATCTCTGTTCTGCATCATAACAGAAACAGACCACCCACATGGAGAATCAGAGAATGTAACGTGGGAAACCTTAGTTAGACCCTCAAAGACTCACCTTGATTTTCTGATATCAAGAGAGAAACTTCAAGCTGCTGAAGTTTTGTTCGCAAGACATCACATTCAGCCAAACCTGCCTGATTCTCAGCCTCAAGCTGTGCTAGCTGGGCAAGTAGCAGCTTCTTATCATTCTCAACCTTTTGAAGCTCCTCCATCGCCATCAACCGCTGCTGGTTCAAAAATAACATGTCTGCCATGCCAATGTTATACACCACCACACCTAAATATTAAGAATGAGAACATGTGAAATCCACCCCCACCTTTTCCCATCAATCCACTACATGAGCGCCCCCTTTGACAGAAGAGGAACACCTAGAAAGTAGGAAGAGAAAAAAGTGGACGCACTTTGTTGTGCATCATTGAAGAGTTTCATCATGTAACTTGTTTCAGCTGCCACAGAAGCAGCCTTCTCTGTCGTTGAGTTAACTTCCTGTTTACATGTCAATTTTGAGTAAGTCCCAAGGACATACAGACCAACCCATAAAGGATCAGCTAGACATATATCATGTCTTCAACCCCAGCTTCACAGATCTTACAGTCTTAATAAAATATTATTAATTTCATGTGCTTAGATGCCTCACAGCTGTGTAACATCCAACCCTTAAATCTCTCTGTTGATGAGCACAGGAATGGATATTACACACAAAAGTAAAGTGGATCATGTAATATTGCACCTGCAAAGCTTCAATGCCAATTCCTTGCTCACTGCACAATCACCCATTTATTTTGTTTGTCAGATCTCCATATCTTCCTGCTGGAATTCACAGAGAAAACTCTCTCCACAACAACAATTTGAAGGGAACACAACTACAAGATCTCCAGAATGGACTACTACCACACTGCAATTGGCTTCAGACTCCATTGGTGCTTGGCCATCATTCTTGATATGGCAAAAAACTAAACAGATATACATGTCAACTCAGAAAGACAAATATTTGGTTCTCCGAACAGCAATGTTTTACCATTGGCAGTAACATCAACAGCACATGTCATCATTTGGAAGCTATTAGGGTTTGCTGAAAATATTGTTGTATGGAAGTCACAAAAGCTTCAGGAGAATTCAAATGTCAGATCCTTCTACCCTTCTTCTTTTTTCCATCAGAAGAACTGTTTTTTTCTCTTTGTAAAGCAGGGGATAGCAATTGATTGCAGCAGCTACAACTCGACTGCATCCTGCTTACGTGATGAGAGAGTAACCTCCTAACAAAGGGACAGAACAGCGGCAAGAGAGCCAAGCAATAGTGTCCATGACGGGAAAGAATTCTCTGTATGTAGGAAGAAAAGGGATCCCGACATTGCTGCTGAGAGCCAAAACTTGCTGGAAACATACAATCCAACAGACTGCGACGGAGGAGACTCTGAACAGAAAAAATCCTCTCGGCAGAAAAGAAGAAAGTTGATGCAGTCAGTCCTGGTGCTCACCGAGGAGAGGAATGTACAGGTCGAGGAATGCGAAGGAAACGAGAGCTCCTCTGACGGCACGAAGAAGAAGAAGAAGAGTTGAACCCTGAGAAGAGGCCATCAGGCAATCGTCGAAACCCTCGAAGGGAACCCGCAACTGTTTGTTGCAAAATGACCACAGCCGCCATGGTGAAAACTTGCGGTCGAATATGATCGCAGTTCAGGCCGCCGTGCCCCCCGCCCCGCCAAACCCCTGTTGTCAAGAATTCCTGAGATGACCGATCTGTGCGCGCGCACAGGGAAGGAAGGACGACAACAAAAAGCAAACTTGATCGGCTTGGCAAGAGACAAAAAGTCGACACAGTTCTTCAATATCGAAAGATCGACAGATTCTTCATGTGCTCTGATCTCTGACAAAACCCTAATCCAGGGCTCTCATCTCTAACAAAACCTTGCAATCTGGTCTGAATCTGCTTTTACAATTTGCACAGTGTTCTGATATCAAGTAAGACTATGGAGATTTTGTCACTCAATTTGGAATTCATATGACAGAAGGAAAGAGATATTTTCAAGGGCATGAATGAAGAGAATATTATTGTTTCAGTTGCTGTGTTATAGAGATCACATTCACATATAAAACTGACTAACCCACCTCTCTCTTCCTCTTTTTTTGTTGTAATCAGCTATTGAGCTCATTCAGATCAGCAATCTTAATCTACCAAAGAGCAAAAAGATATTCAAACATCTACCAAAAATGATGAGTTGCTGAGATCAGGAGCAATCTATGTTTTTTTTCTCTTTTTAAGTGCCACAGCCCTTGACATCACGCCACTTGAGGTAAAGCAAGCCAGATTCATAATGGGTATATGCCCCTGCAATCACCAGTAAATGGAACAATTGGTGACTGTTGCCCAAAATGTCAAACATGCCAGGTTTCCATCGTTCAGGAATGCGTGTAGCATACACCAGAGCACCCAGACCATAGAAAATGCCCATGGCAATTTCCATAAACAGAGTCTGATACAAAATAGGCTCAATATCCTGATACAGAAACAGTTTGTGTATACAAGGGATCACTCCTGATATCCCCATCCCAAAGAACAGGCATGCTCGGAATGTCCTATACTTTGTGGTCTGAAAGACAGGTAACAGTGATGCCAGGACAGTGCCTATGCCAATTATGGTGATTGTGGTAAGGTACATGTCACGCAGGAAAGGATTGCACGCAAAGCTGTAATAAACCTGTCTCAAACAAAACATACCACACAATGTTCAAAGCTCTGAACCGTCATCATTGACTGAAATGACTGTAAACTGGTTTCTCTTCTTTTCTGCTCTATTCAACTGAAATTTTTGTGCATGTCAACAAAATGGATTATAAATGCAACAATTCTCTCTATTGAAAACCAAGAAGTGCACAAGTGGTCATTGCTCTGTTCCCCATTGAACATGTGCAGAGCATGAACTTTTTCCAAATGTTGTAACACCACATGGCTAAATTTCCTAGGATGATTTCAACTCTTTTATGATTGCAGGTACTTCTATCCACACAACACCCAATAACCTGGCAAATAACACCTTGCAAGTGACATTAATTTGTGCTGAGCTCATCTATCATGGAGTTTACATATGCTACAGATCTCCAGAGAAAAGATGAAGAAAAAACTGCATTGCTTTCCAGGAGTCAATTTTTACAGTTGTAAGGCTTGTGGAGAGGGAAGGATCAAGTACCGGTGGGTAGAAAGACCCTGCAATGAGCAAGGCAATGCCCGTGTAGTCCAATCGCAATAACAGGTATGAACAATGTGGTGAGATGCATGAGAAGAGATGGCAGGTGGTGCTTGACAGCAAACAGAACATGGCACCTCCAAGGAACACAAAGAATGGCCACCTTGTAATGTGCTTCTTCTGCAGATACAAGGCTGCGATATTACTTCACAAATCACAGGAGCACCTTTCTGTTGATTCAGCTCAGAACTCAAGCAGACCCACACTGTGTTTCTATGAACTCTCAAGAAAACACATAAAAACTGAGGGATCCAAAAACTCCAGTACAAGATAAGCTTGCTGTAAAAAAGTTGCCGGGCACAAGAACCAGGAATAAACAGCTTACCAATGAACAATCTTCTGGGTCAGTTCCAGAAAAGCAACTTGGATCAAGGCAGCTGGCAAACTCTTCTGGTAGGTGCAAATAGGAAGGCATTCGAAGCAATTGCTCTACACATGGCTCCACATATGTCGGCAGCTTTCTCACGGTCAAGATGGTGAGCCCCAAAAACAACAGAAACCCTAGGAAATGCCTGCCATGGACTCCAACAACAAAATATGTTTGTTAGCCAGCCAGCCAGCCCATCTCTCATGTATCAGTTTGTTGCAAAATCATTCATTATGTGCAGTAAACATTGTTAAGCAATCAAGTTTGACGGATACTGCTCAAATTCTTGTTGAAGATCTACCTGTTGTAATCATCCCTCAACAAATTCAATAGGAATTAATGAACCCTGCATGTGACATGCAAGTGTTATGAAATCGCAGATCTATCTCAAAAGCTCTGCTGAAAGGAAGAGCAAGAAACAGCATCATCACATAGAGGTAGAATGCATTAAACAGAAGAAGAAGAAGAAGAAGACCCGAAGAATGAGACAGTAAGCTCACAACTCTTCTCCTGGCTCTTTGCTTTTGTTCTCAGACGGCGAGTTTCTTCAAACCAGAACAGAAAAGAAGATCTGAGACAGCGAGATGCATAGAGAGAGGGGAGCAGAAAATGCGAAAAACTTACGTCCAGATGTTGAGAGTCTCATTGTGGAAGGAGAAAAGAGAAAGGAGAGTGGGTCCGAGAGGCCAATTGAGTCGATAGTGTCCCCGAATGTACTCATTGTCACGGAGATACTCCGGCAGTGCCTCGAACTTCACCAACTGGTACTTCACCCTGCTCCATAACCTATAACCCTCCTCCTTCTCCTCCTTCTCTCTGGGACTACTACATCTACTACTACTAGTGCTAGTACTAATGATATTACTACGACTATCATCATCATCATCGTTTTGCCGCTTCAAATTCTCCACAAATTCTTCATCTGCGACTTCCTCCTCTGGTCGTATGCTTGTGATCCTCAGAAGTCTCGCTTCTTCTCCTCCTCCTCCTCCTCCTTCTGTTGGTGCTGCTGCTGCTGCAACAATCCCAGAGTCCTTAGTTTCTTCCTCATCCTCTACACTCCTTCCCATCTTTCAAAAAATTCCCAAAAAAACCCAAAAAAACAAAAAATTGCTATGGAAAGAGGATCAATCGATCTGTTCTTCACAAGCCTCATATAATGCCCTCACTTAAAAGAATTCTTGATAGTGCAACAGTGGGAACGACGAGAAATCCCAGCGCTTCTGCAGCAACGCACTCACCGGCTTGAACGCCGTCCGTCGTCTCCTTCTTCTTCGTCGTCCTTCTTCTTCATGGGGGTGGTGATTCTGTCCATCGGATGTGCTATTCTGTCCATAATCTCTGCCCTCTAAATCTGTATCATTCTGTCCATAATCTTTTCCTCGGTTTTGCAACACCAAAACCTTTAAAACACACAAAAATCAAAGTTGACTGGTAAAAAAAAAAAAAAAATCTTTTTTTTAATTTTTTTTTAATTTTTTTATTCATTCTTCAAATTTTCATTATTTGATTATTTCCATTCTTTGACATATTCAACACTCATCATCAACTGTCATTTAATTTGTCTTACATTTTATATGTCATAGTACCTTGACATCTTTGACACTAATAATAATATAATTATAATTATTTTTTATTGGCTTTTGTCATAAAAAAATTGCCCCAGTTTGTGTCACATTTATTAAATAGTATCCAACTTTATTCTGTCCACTTTTTCATATTCATGGGTGAGTATGGAAGAACAATTTACTAATGTGTTTTGGATGCCCTAAACATTGATAGGGCGCCAATAGAGGGTGAGGGTGGTGGGGATGCTCACATCTCTACCCACAACAATTAGAATGGTACGTACACACTATTTTGGATGAATTTCATCCTTTCTATAATGTGGAACTCAATTTGGGGCTTTGTTGTTAGTTGGGAGTGAGGGAGAGTACTTGGTCGTAAATGGGACTGGGGTTTATATTTTTTCCATTGTGAGCCTTCTTCCCTTGCTCTTGGAGAGATTGTGTAAGTTGGACTCAAGCCACACGGTGAGTGGGGTTGGAGTTATATGTTTTTACTAAGAACATCTCCACTGGTGCTCAGTATGTGGCCCAGCAAAAGAGAATTGGATGAAGAAAAGTCAAAACATTGCCCCTTTGTGTCAGCAAAATAGTTTTGGCCCAGCATTTTTTTTTCCACAGGATGCATGCAGAGGCTGAGTTTTTTTTGGGGCGGGGGCGAAATTTCGCCAAATTTCAACCTGAAAATATATGATTTCGACCTATGCAAAGGATTTTTCATGGAAAACACGGCCCAAATTCGCCAGATTTCAACCAAAAAAAACTCTAAAATCGCCAGAGTTTTATTTTTAGGTAGCCAAGAATAAATATAGAAGGATTTTCGTTTTTCCTACTTTCATATCTAACATGTAACCAAATTTGGCACATGATTGCCACTTAAGCTATATCAAAAAATATTTTTAAAAAAAACCCATATACTGAGGCTGGTGGTAAAAGGTGCAGCAGAGCCTAACACTTGATTTTGGTTGGCTAGATAGTTTGATTGGTTCTGATTGCTCTGCCTGGTACACCTACTGTTGGTTAGCTAGATAGTTTGATTCGTCCAGATGGGTTGCTATTAGTAGTCTCCCACATGTTTGCACTCCAAGTTTTAGTTTTATGGGTGGGGTTGAAAAAAATTAAATAACTAGTCTTGGGTGTGAGATGTTTTGTGCAGGGTCACATTTACACACATTGAGCACCTGCTCTAATTATAATGGTTAAATGTTCTATTATAATATTAAATAATCTGATTCTTAACTTGTTATTGTTAAAAGATTTATCAATATATTTTCAATCATGGGCCCCTTAAATTAGGAAGTGTGCAGTTGATCCCAATTATTAAACTACTTCAAAATTCAATTCCTCTCACACCTTAGGTCTACAAAAATTTCAAATCACCTTCATTAAATCATATTCATTTTTTAACAATATCAAGAATGCACCCAAATTTCCCTATAAATTTTTTTTTTGATTTAAATGAATTTTCAATGAAAAAATTGTGCAACATTCAATAACATCTTCATTATGGATCAAAACATTATGAAACCAACTTAGTGCACCTATAGGGTAAACAAGTTGATGTCTAAACATTTAGTGTGTCAATTAGCTCTAGATCTTTCAATTTGACTCTTTTGTTCGTAGTGTAGAAGACTAAAGGGTGCATCCAACACAATTTAAATCACTTAAATCAAGTAAAAAGTGAGCAAGTTATGCCCTTATAAAAATCTAGTGATAAAAAATGAGAGACAAAAGCTTCAAACACATGACAACCCGTGAGAGTTTATTTGCTCACCTAAAATCAAATAATAATATGTTCATTAATGGATGTTACAACCCTCATCACTGGAATAGATGAAAATGTGAACAATCAAGATCTTCAAAATGATCATTCAATTTTGAACATGTGGCCATGATTTGAATTAATTATAGTGTTAAAAATTTGACAATAATGAGTGTGAAAAGGTCTTGTTCACCAAACCCACTATAGGTCAATGAGCACGATGGATGTGGGATTCTTCATTTCATCACTAAGAAGAGTGGGTCGTTAAGGAGCTCAAAACTCCCTTGCTACAAGCAAAATGGCAACATGTTTGTTTCAAAAACAGTGAGATGGCAATGTGTTTGTTTTTGTGTTCTTAAGGTTTTGGACGCGTGGATCCCTCTCATTGTGTTCTTGAGATTCTGGTCCTTTTTTCATGCTCTTAAAGCTCTAATTGTTCTCTTTGTGCTATTAAAATTTTGGTCTTTATGTTCTTGATATTCTAATCTTTTCTTCACATTCTTGAAACTTCGGTCTATTTTTTCATGCTTTTGAAATCCTATTTGGGCAAGTCTGAGCTTTTAAGTGTGCTCTTCATGCTTTTGAAGGTTGTCTCAACAAGTTCAAGCTTATGCTTGTGTTTTTTCTACTCTTGAGGTTGTGTTTTCGCAACTTCAAGCTTCCAATCACTCAATTTGTGCTTGTGAATGTGTGTCTCAACAATTGTGAGGTTCTGATATTTCTCTCCATGCTCTTCAACTTCTCTCTTTGTTGCTTCAAAGTTTTGATCCCTCTCTTTGTGCTTTTGATTATGTGTCTCAACACCTTCAAAATTTTAAACCCTCTCTTCATGCTTTTGAACTTTTTTCTCGGTTACCTTGAGGTTTCAATCCTTCTTTTTGTGCTTTTGAATGTGTTTCGGTAATTTCAAGGTTTTGATCCCTCTTTCATGCTCTTGAGATTTTGTATTGGCTACCCTAAAATTATAACCCCTCTTTTTGTGTTCTTGAGTGTGTCTCGGCAACTTCGAGGTTCCAATCCCTCTCTTCATGTTCTTGAGCTTTTATCTTGGGTACCCCAAAGTTTTAATCCCTTTTTATGTCCTCTTCTAATGTTATATCGACAAGTCCAAACCATTCTCCTTCTTTTTGTGTTCTTGTGATTTTGTCTTAACAAGTTCAAGCTTCCACTTGTGTTTTTGAAGTCCATGTTAGCCTTTTTGACTTCTTTTTAATATTCTTGAAGTGCTTTTACTTTGTGTTAGCTCACATGATCCTAGTTCATGTTCTCCTCTAGTGCAAGTATCGATGGTGACCATATGTTTCTTATATTTAGTCATTAGAGGGCAATTATCTTGCTATTCAATGCCCTTTCATTTGATCTTTAACATGTGCCCATTGCATAGCCTCTCATTTGCACCCAAGTTGGGCATCCAAAATTGGCACCCATGTACTAACTTAGATCTATTTTCAAACATGTTTGAAAGTTTTAATGAAATCTATCACCAACTTCCTTGACATTTGTTGGAGTTCAATTTGCATGAAATTTTCCTTTAGCATGTTTCTTAGCAATTTTGATAATTTTCCTATATGTTACAATCCCCAATCCACCACTCTTTTGGCTCATTTATCCTCTTTCTTATTTTTTTTTCCTTTTTTGATTTCCTTTATAGTTACCTTGTCTATGGTTTTGTCCTTTATAATATTTAAGTATTTAACAAAGGTCACAACATGTGACTAAAAGTAGTCAACTAATGGTTCATTTCCTCTTGTGTGTCTTGCAAGTTGTGCAACCTCATGGTTTTTTGAATCAAATTTGAAGGATTATGGGTTTTTTATATCAACTTAGGAATAACTTCATATAAGTTTACAATGTTTTATGGTTATTCTTTTATCATAGTAGGGATTCAAGGCATGTCTACATAATAATGTTGGTCAATTTTTAACATGTTGGTAGGATGATATTCAGGTGTTATTTGATGAACTATTGTTTTAGCTATATTGAAAAGTTTTGTAGTAATATATATCCTCCCCCCATTGTTGATTTTGATTACAATCAATTTCTTCATTTAATGTGTATTCCTTTTCACTTTCATGGTTGTTAATGTTTATTATAATGTAAGTTTTTGAACGTTAAACCCTTCCCACACTAGAACAATTTTTTAAAAAAAACTAATAACTCTTTGAATTAGAAAAAAAATCATCCAGGATCTTTTTTGGATTGCCATGTAGGTTCATAGTTTGCAAAGTTTGATGTAATCATCTAATAATCTATTGCCTCAAAAAATATAAAACCTTGGTAGAACACCTTTTTGCAGTGTTTATTGCACATTTTATAGTTAACCATTCTCGATAATTGGGGATGGTGTTATAAAATGCATTTGATCCTCTCCTAGCTAAAACTTTTGTTCTTGATTGTCTACCAATATGAATGTCTATTTCATCTTAATTCCATACATGATTTATAATGTAATTGTGTTAGTGTATAGTGATTGAAAGTTTGTGTAAAATGAATTGCAAGAAATGGGTGTTAATCCCTATAGTCTATAGACTTTTAGTCTTTCTACTTGCTAATTGTTAATTTATGGGTGTTTTTTATTAAACCAATACCATAGGCTATTACATGGTATTCCATCTTGGAATGGTGTTGGGTGAAAGTATGATTGGGTGGTACCACAAGGAACATCACACCTTAATTTTTCAAGACCCATCAAACTTTGGAAAAATATAAAAAACACATAAAATAAGGTTTTTAGTAATTTTTTTTGTTGAATTCATTACTAAGTTGTATAGATTTTGAAATTTCAACAATGCAAAAAAAATTGAATTTTGTTGTTCCTATTCATTATATTCATACAAAGTTTGAAGAAAGTGATAGTGGTTATGTTCCTTAAACTTTTTGGTTAGGAACATTTTTCAAAAAAGGTTTGAGGTTTTTTTTTTGGGATTAATTTTTTAAAGTACTTTAAATGGTATTATATTTTATTCTTTTATTGGGTAATTATTTGAATAGGTGTAATTTAGTTATGAATGTCCAAAGTTTAAGAACTTGGTTCCTAAAAAGGCCACATCAATAAAGAATACAAATTTGTAACAATTTCCACCTTTTTTATTATAATGGAAACTTTAAGCAATATATTTTGGCATGCAATAAATAAACATGAATAAAAAATTATAATTATGAAAACATTAAAAAAAAGGCCCAGGAATATTATTTGGCCAATTTTTGTTCCTTGATTGTTTTTTTAGGGTGTTCCTAATTAGTCCACCCGATCATATTTTTACCCTATATCCCTTATTTATGTCACAAATATCAACACCATGGAGTTCATTCATATGAATGTTCATCCATAACTTGTCATTAACTTGTACCCAATTTTTAATTTAATTTCAATTCATTCTTAATTAGCTTTTAGTTAGCCAATTAAGTCTTAGTTCATTTCCAGATAACTTTTAGTTAATTCATAGTTAAAAACCTCAATTCACTTCTAATTCATTTTTAATTAACTCGTAATTCATTATTAGTTCCCACCATGGATGGACATGGGTCACTCATGGGTGAACATGGGCCACATGTAGATTGGAAGTTTTTTGAAAAACAATCTTGAATTAGATGCCCAATGGGTATAAATAAAAGTAAAATCTCACATTACCTTCAATTTGTTCAACGTTAATTTCAGTATGTGTTTTTTTTATGATCTTGTTTTGTTCTTGTCATGTTTTTGAAATAAAGTCCTTTTATATTCACATTGTCATCACAAATTTCATGGGTCACGATTTGGCAATAATAGTCGTGTGAAATTTGCTTTTCATAGGTTTATATGGAATAGACATGGATGTCATTCATCTTCTTGTATTGTTTGAACATTGATTTGTGCACATTGTTTAAACACGAATATCATATGCTTGTTCATATTGTTTAAACACGAATGTTGTATGTTTATTCGTTTTGTTTACACACAAAAGTCATGCACATGACTTTCGTATTTAAAAAATGCATGACATTCTTATTTAAATAATACAAACCTATGAAGTAATAGATTTCGCATGGAATTGAAACAAACCCATGAAGCCTATAAATTTGTGATGGTGGATACATCATGTTTTTTCTTTTTGCCTAGATTTAGAACTAGGTTCACGTGGTTTGGAAATATCACGCGGTTTGATAGTTTGTGTCAACTCTATAAATTTCATCTTTAATTATTGTAGGCTTATGGATAGTTCACATTCTTACATATCTAAGGTCCATTTGATCATTCCAACATCTTTATCAAGATTCTATAAGCATACCTCTTGGCCCAATCTTCCTAAACCTTGTTTTTTTCCATTCAAGTGGTCAAAAAGTGAGCTCAAAAGAATGTTCTAGACTTGATAGCTTTCTTTAAGGAACATCTCTCTTTCAATAACATCCATTGTTGTTTCCAATGTTTCATCTATCCACATGCATCTCTTACTTGCTATATTGATTCGATTTAATTGTGATGATTTTTTTCTAGTCTCTAATTCATGAAATGGGGGCATATTTTCCTTGTTCATTGTTTACTAATCCAAGATGCCATTTTGTTGCCTTCAAGAAACATTTACATTCATGATTGTTGTTGTTTTTCGACCCCTAACCTCCAAGAACCTAATAGTGTGCATTTTAACCCAACTAATGGCATGCCTAAATTTTCTTTCTTAGAATCCAAAGAATCCATAAAGTGTAGTAAGTTTGGAAATGTATCTATTGCATGTTCAAGTAGTGTTATAATAGAATAGATGAAAGTATAGAACTCTACAAAGTCTTCCCACACTAAATGAACATTTTCTATTAATGTGTAAGTTGTGGGAAGTTATTTCTACAAATGATTAATATGACCTAGTTGATCCCTTGTTCTCTTGAATCTACTTCATCTAGCATTTTGGACTATAAATTGTTAGATCCAACAATAATCCAAATACTTTTTGAACCTTTGGTTGTAAATATGATTTATAATTTCTATCCTAGACTCTAATTTGGTGATCTCTTTTTTACATGTTTTATCTTGAAATCTCTTTGTTACAAATCTACCTTTCAATTAGGCAATTTATTATCTATTTTTTTTACTTTCATTTGTAGTGTAATTTTTTACACATCTACCTTAGAACTTGATTTTTCTTCTTCTATTTTTTGTATTTTTTCCTTAAGACCTATTTTTTAGAAGAAACACTTCAAGCTTGACCTTTTTTTTTCTACACATTTTACTTTTACTAATAGATCTAAATTGTGACTAACTCAAGTAATTTTTAACACTTTAATAGTAGGACTTAAGAATTTAAAGCAAAGTTGGATTTATTCCTCTATTATAGCTCATAAGGAGGACACAATTGAAAGAGAGGACTAGCAATAATAATGAGTTGCACCATTATAATAAGCTTTGCCAATGTTTAAACTTGTTATGGTGTTGGGTTTTCTGGAAGGAAGGGTGAAAGCATGATAACAAAGGTTACTTGAATTTTTTGTGGAAAACATCCATAAATAAGCATTAATACATTGAACTCATAAATGTTTTTAATTTTAATGATCAATAAGAGGATTTTTAAAAACTTCATTGAATAATATTAAAAGATTACATGTTTTAAAACACATCTAAATACATTTTTAAAAATATAAGTATAGGAAAATATGTGTCCCACTTTTGGACAAGTATATGAAAACATGATGATTTAGTATAATTATAATTGAATTTTTTATACTTTCAAATGGATGAAGCACTAATATGTATCAATGTGTTTTAATCTTTTTAATATTATAGTCATAATTTATTAAATTTTTCACATAAAAATATGTTTGAAATTTAAAAAATAATTTTCATCCATTTTTCTTACGAGTGCTAAAATTCTTCATACTTTATGTATAACTAACCATAAACTCAATGGAGTGCACCATTGTTTCATAATGAAAGTTAAAACAGTTTTGAATAGGTTTTTTCATGCTTATGCCATAAATGTGATTGTGACATGGTGGATATGTTTTTGGCATGCTTTACCATGCTTCATTTGGAATGCAAATTGTAAAAGCTTAATAACAATCTTGAAGATCAAACCTTTAAAAGGCTAAGAATGAGTTTTTTTGAAAAATTCAAATTTTGACAATCTTGGCGCATTGTATCCTTGTTAAGGTTTATGGCTTATTTATGAACAATTGTATGCCTGGGTGAAAATCCTTTAAACTATACCACACAAAATGAAAAAGGCCTAGTCCTTACTATAATTCTTTTTACCCTATATTTTGATCCCCCTAAAAAATAATGAATCAAAAGTTGTTAAATTTTTTTAAAAGATTATATTTTAGACCATTACAATTATAGATTCCATCATAATCATCCATAAATGTGTCTTTACATGGTAAATAAGGATTACATAAAAAAGACAGAAAAAGGTGACACTGTGACAAGACTTTGGTACACCTTAAAGAATTTGGACCCACCCATTAATAAAGAAACCCCCATAACCAAACATTATCATTGTTTTTTTGGTGTTGTTTTGTGAAAATGAATCCAACCCAACCTTAAACCAAACATTGCCTTTGAAAAAACATTTGGGAATTTTCGTTAAATTAGTCCTAAATACACTTTATAACCAAACAAAGAAAACTTGACATTAATATTTTTCATCTTATTTTTTTTCAATTATGTGCATGAAAATGTGCCCATATTTTCCCATTTTGAACATATGTAAACATAACAAGTCAGAATTTATTAATTTTGCCACATTCTCACACCCATAATTGCACATAAAATCAACATTATGTGTGGGTCACCCTAGTAAATGCTAATCTTCTTACACTTTTTTATTCTTTAATTTTTTATTTTAACATTTTATTCTCCAAACATTCAAAGTTTATAATAATAACAAACTATAGAAATGAAAGAGTAAAAACAAACAAAAATGTATTCCATAATCCATATATGCACCGGTATGGAATAATCTTAAAAAAAAACTCAAACGCTATGGAATTGAAAACAAAAAACAAAAACAAATACAAAAACATCACAAATGTTTTTTTCCATTAAAATCTTCTTTTAACTTCTTTCATGAACTTCTTTTCATCATTCAAAAAAAAACTATTCAACTCCTAATGATCCCCCAACTAAGAACTCCTCGAAATAATCCTTCCTAGTTTCCTACCATGAACATCAATTCAAACTATTATCTATTTCATCCTAATCAATTGAGCCTCATGCTACCTACAATGTCCTACAATAACATTTCCTTTTGTCCATTTAGTCCAATGGTGACACTACACCTATGTCCATTCATTGCACTTATGTCCACTTTGTCCAATAATGACGGTATAGTTCTACCTTTAACATACACAAATGCATTGAAAATTAGTTTTTAAGACTGATGTTTGATGACAAAAGTTTTTTCAAATGTTGATTTGAAAGTTTCCAATTGTTGACCAAAGCTAATGGGCAAACCCATCTTTGGGTGGTATCATTAGGAATGTCACACCTTGATTTTCCTAGAACTTTTAAAAATCATAAAAGACATTTAAATAAATATTTTCATAAATTTTCTAATGAACACATTTAAGTTATTAGATTTTGAAAGTTCAATAATATAAAAAATATTGTGTATTTTGATGTTCTTAATCATTGCATTTAAAAAAGGTTTCAAGAATGTAACATTGGTTCCTTTGTTTGAACTTTTTGGTTAAGAATACAAAATTGAAACATGTTTTGAAATTAAATTTTTTTTTCTTGAGGTAATTTTGAAATCATTTTATTTCAATTTTTTTATTAAGAAATTAATTGAGTAAGTATAATTTATAATTTAGTTATGAATTTCCAAAGTTAAGGCTAGTGATTTGTCATTTTTATTAGGAATAAATTTTTTTAACAATTTTTATTTTAAAAAAAGGGCCCAAGAAAATGATTTCCCTTAATTTATATTAAATCAATGTTCAATTATTGAGTGATGTTGGATGGAAGGCATGTTTCCATCGAAGGCTTTCCAACAATATCATGAACATGACAAAAGGTGCCATGGCTTGGGAGATCTCAACATGAGAAACAAACACACTACCTTCCTTCATATTTAAATATGTAAAATTGACAATTTAATTAACTTATAGCATTTTGGTATTAATTTACTAAAAATATTTTTCAAATTGTTGCCATATTGATATATTATAACCATATATTTCCAAACATGATTAAACGCATGAAAACCCTTTGGATTGTTATTATTGTTATTGATTTTTATTGTCCCATGTAGTGTAAAAGTAACCTTATGGTGGGTGTGAAATGTGAACTAATGTAATGAAGGTACTTGATTTGCAATGTTATTAAATAGAGGGGTTTAGGGTCAAGTTCTTGTGACTTGGAACTTAACTTGCACTTTAAAATTTAAAAAAAAAAATTGGCACAAGAACCAGGATCATGCAACTAACAAACTAAAATTTTGCTAAATTTGAAATCAAAATTAAAACCATGAAAAAACACAAGGTCAAATTTTGTAGATGAACAAGGTGAATGTTTTAAAAAAGTTCACAAACAAAAACTTCTTAATATTTAAATATTAATTTTAATCAATTGTTGAACTTTGTATCTATAATATATACATCTTTGATTTTACTTTTTATTAAAACTTTGTCCTTAAAGTATTTTTGAAAAAAATCCCTTTACATTTGGAGTGGGCTTATCCCATGAACTCATGAGCATGGGTTTGCTTAGTGTAACCCACTTCCTAAGGTAGAATGGGCGAGCATGGTTACTTTTTAAAAATGTTTTAGGGGAGGTTTAGGGTTTAGATTTCTTTAGTGATTCACATGTTTTCATCCCTTTCACTCTCATGAGGTTCAAACCCGTTAAGGCCTTCAAGGTAGTGCTTTACCTTACATCTATCTATACACATTGTCTAGCATTTGGGTGTGTGTAGTGAGTGTTCCATGGACATGGACCCAATTTTAAATTGGGCTTCAAGGTTATTGAATTTGAAGAATTGTGCCAAAATCAAAATAATTTTTTTCAAAAAATTGAAAGAATCAAGTTAAAATCAACACCTAAAAAACCCTTTAAAAGAACATAAAATTTCAAAATTAAGGTCAATGGTTCCCTTAAATAGAAGAATTACACAACGTTAATGTCAAAATGTTTCATTCAATTTAGTGGTAATATTATGATACCTTTACAAATTCCAACATCCCCTTGACAAATTATTTTTTTATTTTTCACTTTTCACTTTGATAAAAAAAACATAAAAAATTTCCAAAAATTTCTACAATTAAGGTGGGGGAAAAAAAAGTGCAAATTCCCTCAAATTTGCACTAGTTAGGCACACTACACCACACCACACCACCAAGCTTTAGAGCAGACAATTAATACCATAACCTATGACTGATGTTCAACACATCTTTGCAAAATATTTATTTATTTATTTATTTATTTATTTTGATAATCTCAAAATTATTTTTTTCAGAATTTCAATAATTGAAAAAATAAGTATGCAAAAAATACACCTTGTGTGGTATATTTATAATAATAATAATAACCTGATGGGAATTGGATTCTTGACAATTTTGACAAATATCACTAAAAGTTTTCTCTTTTTTGGCTAAACCTTTTTACGAATTCTTTTATGTCGAACGTAATTCAGGCAGAAGGTGTACATAATGTCACCTGAACCAACAAAAGACGGAAAAAACACAACTTTGTGCAACCAACCACACCCCAACCGACTCATTTATTTCTCCCCTGACCCCCTTTTTTTTTCCTTTTGTTTTTTCCGTGTGTATTGTATGTATCATCATCATCCTCGCTCGGCCAACCTCCCTGACCTACCTCACCAACTATACGTTTTTTTTTTCGTTTTGGGTTGAATAAATTGCAAAAGGCTGCATCGAGAATATTGTGATAGATTTTTGATTCCGATTATGATTTATTGTAGTCAGATGATAAATCATTTGCTAGTCCCAACCCACAACAAGTGCAATAATTTTTTTTTTGCAATACTAATGTAATGTAGTAGGGAGTCGGACGATGGCAAATTCAACATTTCAATGTTCAGTAATTATTATTTTTTTTGAAAAATAAAATATCTTAAAATACTCTAAAAGGTTCTATGTTTTCCTTCACCAATTTTTTTTTTGAATTTTAAAATGAAAAAAATTCAACATCTCTGAAAATAATATAATTAGTGTCGAACATGGTACTATGGTATTACAATTCTTATGATTTTTTTTGGTTTTATGATTTTTATTTTTTGTAATAGCCATCAAATCGTCAATCGAACTCCTCCAAAAACCCCTCTTCCTTACACATTGAGAAAAAGCTTTAATGTATAATGAAGGGCATTTCAAGACCCTCCCATCAAATATATATATATATATATATATATATCACCAAAGAGCATTAATGATTCATATTTTGGCATTGTGTTATAATTAAAACTACCCGTTGGATTTGCAATATTAGAAAAAATAATTAGATCAAAGTGTGATAACAAAAGAATTTCACCCTAGAAATTTATTAATAAAACAAAAAAATGGTAGACAAACAAAAAAAAAACCTATAATTTCTCAAATGTTTTTGAAAAAATATTCACACTCTTTCTAGGGTTGGGATTACAAAGATTTCAAGTTAGCTAAATAAAGAAAATTTCCTTTTAAAAATTTATGTAGTTTGGAAAAATGTTGAACCACTTTTCAAGTTATGCATTATATATATATATATATATACACACACACACACATACACAATTTTTAAAAAATAAAATAAAATAATAAATAAATAAATAGATTATATATATCTAATATGTAATATAATATAAAAGTACAATCATGGAAGAATTGCCCTTCTAAACTCAAGGCATGGCCCATGGGTAGGTGGGCCACACAATTGTCTCAAAGCAATTTCAATTTCCACATATTTTATTTATTGCTTTTAATTTGTTTAGAAATTTTTTTCATGTTATCATTAAATAAATTCCTAAAAATTTAGGTCATGGGGAAATTGAAAAAATCGAAAATTTTAATTAACCATTAAAGGTTTTAATTCCCATAAAAAAGATTTATTTACTTTATCTATTTGAATATGGAAAGTTTGTTGCCATGTTTTGAGAGGAGCCAGTTGTTTTTTAAATTATCAATTTATTTTTTGGATTCTGAGCAAAAAAACAAAACAAAACAAAACAAATAAAAAACCATCATACATTCCGGGTTATAATATGTCTAGATGCCACGTCTTCCGTTGGTCACGTGCGAAGAACTGCGCCCCGCTCCGACATCCACGCACGTGCTTTTTCTGAAGCTAACAGGAAGGGGAGATTTGCGACCGATGGTCGGCCGGAGATTCAGACTCTGACCGCTGGTTGCGAATGAAGGGATAATCCATTTCCACGAACTACCGACCGTTGGACGTGCACTCGTCCTGCACCACCGCCCCCGTGAAAGCTGCGGAACAACGTACCTTCTGTTCTCTCGTCAGTGCGATGGAGGACTTCCGAGATTTTGTTGCCCATTTCCGAAGAAAAATTAAATTTGTGGAATGAGATTTGATTCGCATTTGGTGGAGAAAAATTTGGAAGAAAAAAATTGCACAACTTTTTTTTAGGTTTTTTGGTTTTGGGTTTTGGCGATGTGTTTGGTTTGTCGTTGACTGCCGGACTTGCGCACGTTTTTTGCCTTTCGGTTTTGGTTTGTGAGCTTCCCTAGGCAGTCAGGCTAGATAGGTGATGTCGGTTTTGGAATCTTTTGCCAGGTTCTATGCAGCAGCAGCAGCATCGAAGAAGAAGCCTGGAGATTCTTGAAAAGAAAAAAAAGGGGAAAAAAAAAGAATTTCTGAGTCGAAGATGAAGAAAGAGTTTCGATGGAAAAACGTTTTTCCGCATGTGCTTGACATTCTTCCGCTGCGTTGAATTTCGGTGGGGACTTGTTTGACGGGTCTTGTTGCAGCTTTTGGATAGTCTTCGTTGTTGCTGTTGTGCTCGTGTTGTGACCTTCTTCTTTTGATGGAGTTGGTAGAAATAAAGAAATTGTGGGATGCTCTGACTGCTGCTGCTGCTTCTGTAGGAAGAGGGCTAAAGAAGAGGAAGAGGATCATGTGAGGGGCAGGACTTAGAATCCCGGACAGAAACGCTGTCGAGGTTATGGGTGGATCCAGAATCTAGGCATTGAGAATCAGGAGTTGAGGATTCGAGATGGATCAGAGATTCAGCGGAGAGCATGAAGCTGCTGTTGCTGCTGTTGCAGTTGCCAGACATGGTGGGTTTCGTGGGTTTTTGGGGTGAAGAAGTCCCCGTACTAGTGTAGTGTTTTTGGGGGGAATGATGGAAACAGAGAGTGTAAGGATGGAGGGGCAGTTGATGCGGAGCTTGTTGGGAGACGACGATATGATGATGCTAGAGGCGTTCATGGGGACGGGTGTATACGGCGGCAACCCATTCCAGCAGCAAAATAACAATTCTTCTGTTGTTGCAGCAACAGCAGCAGCAGCCCCAGCAACCCGGCAGGAGGAGCAGGATTTGGTTGAAATCGGTGGCGAGACTGCGCTGCAGCAGATTTTGCAGAGTTTGGTTGACAACAGACCTGAGAATTGGACTTATGTGATTTTCTGGCAACTGTCGTCCACAGCCACCGGAGACATGATGTGGGTGGTTCTTCCTTTCACATCCCCTCTGTCTCTGCATGCCCCACTCTCCTTTCCTCCCCCACCCACTCACTTGCCATCACCCTTTTGCACCATCACCTGATTCACATACTAGATTTGTGTACTTCACAGATCAGTGCAGGAACTTGACACAAAAAACTATGTACAGACTTGTTTGCTCTGATGACATTCTCTTCAGTCAAAGAATTGCTGCTAGTGTGCTGCTGCACTTGCCATTGCTGAAAATCTAACTAGTGGTCCTGCCAGTCATGCCTTTAGTTCCCTGCAGTGTCTTTTGTCTTGTACTGGGTGGGTGGTAAACCATACCCACAACCATCACAAGCAGCTGCAGAAGAAAAGAGCATACAAGTACTGAAAAGTTGGGAGAGTTTTTCTTTTTGAGACAGGTTGGTTTGGGGTGATGGGTACTTCAAAGGCCGAGAAGAGGATCAGCAGCAGTTGGAGACGAGTGAGCAGTTGCAGCAGCAGAGAGGGGGACGAGAAGAGAATCAGCTGCTGCGAAGGAAAATACTGGGGGGACTGCAAGCTCTTATAGGTACTAGTAGCACAGATCAGGAGGATGCTGCAACCTCATCAGGGCTTGACAATGTTACTGACACTGAGTGGTTCTACCTCGAGTCCATGTTATGTTCATTCACACCAGGAGTTGGGTATGGTTTTCCCACTCGTGCCTGCCCTTGGTGCTCAGTGTTGTCAACTGCACTAATCTTTACAGTCCAAAATTGCAACAAGGGCTTGCAAGTTTCTTCAGTGAATTGCATACTGGCAAGATAGATCTTTTCCTTTCTTTCTTTCTGGTATGGTGATTTAATACTGAAGAATCATCCCTTTTTGTCTGATTTATAGGATTCCGGGCCAGGCACTGGCATCAGGACAACACATGTGGCTGCTCGAGGCAAACAAGGCTTCTAACCAAAGCTGTACACGGGCTCCCTTGGCAATGGTACCGAATCACCTCCTGCCCCTCTCTCTCTATCTGTTCCTGTGGACACCAGCAAAATCACAATTGGTGTTTGCTTTCACCTCTTCTTCATTCCTGTTTTTGTTTTTCCCCTTGGCCTACGAGAGTAAGCTTGTTCTGTTGTTCACGCTGGCCTGTTAAAGTGCCTGTGATTAGAGCTGCCGCAAGACTTGGGATTCTTCACTCTGCCCCCCCATCTCTTGACAGACCTCAAGAGAGAAGGAGAAACATAGTGGCAACTGGTACTCTCAAATGGACTAACTGTAACTTTTTGTTTGGCAATTGTCGGTTCCTCAATGCGCTTCTCCTTGTTGACAGATGGCTGGTATTCAGGTAACTTTACCACCCTTGGACCTGTATTTTTTTTTTCTGTATTTGAGATCAGTGAAATACAATGGTCAGTGAGAATGGTACTTGGTATTTTGATTGTATTTCTCTGCATGTACTTTTTTCCATCATCGAGCTTTTGGGTTCAAAGCTGCTTTTTTTCTGTTCGCAGACAATATTGTGTGTACCCATTCCTGGAATTGGAGTAGTTGAACTTGGTTCAACAGATCTGGTGGGTGTCAAATCCTTTGTCTTCCACTACTACAGTTTCTGCCGATATGTCTTGCTCAGAGTGTCAGCCTTTCAGATTCCTTGAATGTCTTATTATTGTGGCTCTCAACTTTGAATCTGTGTCCTTTCACTGCTGGAGTGTGCAGATTGCTGAGAACTGGAATGTTGTGCATGACATTGAGAGGGCATGGGGGCTCAATGACATGCCCACTTTGTCCATGCAACTGCATGGGAATCTAGACTTGTTGCAGTCAAGCTTGAGCAATGCAACTCTGACAAAGACAAATAGTTCTATAACCAACCCCAGTTTAATCAGTACAGATTCATGTCTAGCAAAGAATTCTAGAAGGCATTTCTCAACAGAAAAGATGGGTTCCTCAATGGCAAGTACAAACTCGTTCGACTCTTTTTGGTCTGAAGATTTGAACCCATCCAGTGATGTACTATCAACTGACACTGTTGACAAGGAGTATGTCCTTCCCAGCTGGTCACCTTATACTGTAGAGAGATTGCCACTGTGTGAAGATAGGCACCCCTTAAGTCTAGCATCAAGTTCTTCAACCCTGATTCCAAGTTCAGTCTCAGATGTGAAACCTGTAGTGTTAATGCAGCAAGCTGGAATTAGATCATCCCTTGCACCAGAAAGGCCCACATCAGCAGTCAGGGTAGAACTTAGGCCTCAAATCAACAACCCACATCCAAGTTATGGGTATCCACAGCAGAAGGGCTTTGCAGAGGTTAGAGATATTTCCAAACCTTCTGAGCCCAATCAGTCCATAAGACTAAACCAGCATGTACCACAGGAGAAGGTGATGACGAACTTTTGTGCTAGAGGAAATGACAAAAAGATTGTGGCTGAGAAGCCTGGTCCTGTTTTGAAATTGCTGCATCAACAGATAGAAACCAAGGGACCTACTCCCCATACTGTTATCAGGCGCTCTGGTATTGACCAGTCAGAACTGGATAGTATTGAGTCTGAAGCTGAGGTTACTTTCAAAGACAGCGGTGAGTGCAGTTTGCAGAGTGATCCAAGACCACCCCGTAAGCGTGGCCGTAAACCGGCCAATGACAGGGAGGAGCCGCTCAACCATGTGCAGGCGGAGCGTCAACGACGTGAAAAGCTCAACCAGCGCTTTTATGCATTACGAGCTGTTGTACCAAATGTTTCAAAGGTGCTCAAAAGTCATGATCCTCACCTTCCTGTCTTTTTGTCTTTAACCTCTGAAGAGTGCAGAGACATATGCATCTTTTTGCATTGTATTTTATTCTCTCTGAATTGTTATTTTCTGTGTTGCACTCTTACAGATGGACAAGGCATCCTTGTTAGACGATGCAAAAACCTACATTCAAGATTTGCAACGGAAGCTTGAGGAGACAGAATCTCAAATCATGGAACTCCAGAATGATGCAAGAGGATCATCAAAAAAGCCACTGGAATCGCAAGTTCCTATCATCACACTGACCACAACCAACTCAGAAAAAGGATTACAGTCAAATTTGAAGATGAGCACCAAGGCCACTGCAGCACCACCACCATTGAGAGAATTTTTGTTAGAAGAGAAGCCTACAGTTCATGTGCAGATTATGGGACAGGAAGTTGTGATTCAGCTGAGCTGCTCGAAGGACATATATAAAATTGCCAATGTAATTTTGGCTTTGCAAGACCTAGATTTGGAGGTTCAACACTCAAACACATCTGCAGTGGAGAATACAATACTACACGTTTTGATTGTTAAGGTAAGCTGACAGACCCAAAATCTCTGCATTGCTGATTTATCTGCTGAACCAAAGGATCTCAGATGAAAACATCTCCAGTGTTTTCATGGTTGTAGTGCCAACCCATCTCTTTCAAGGCAGTGGATGATTGACCCAAAACGTTGCAGTTGATTTGAGGTTAGCTTATGAAGCCAGTGTGTGGCTGTTGAGTGGCAGATGAAGATGGCAGAATTATTGACAAAGGAGCAGCTTGTTAATTCACTGGAGAGTGCACTTCAGACCAGGGGTATGATGAATCAAAATCAAGGCTGCTGACCTGCCAGAGACTAACTTTGTGTAACTCTGTAAATCACAAATATATATTTCTCTAACCTGATTTGGTATCATGGTTTTTTAATTACTTTGTGGTGACCTTTGGCTTTACAGGCATAACATTCATGGGTTGTGAAGTTTCATCATTGATAGGTACAGTAATGTCATCATGGTGTAATAATATAAGGCTTCCTCAAGGGCCTTCAGACTTGTGCATGACAGTATGGGATCAGCATGTTGATGGGTGTATAAGCACAAATGGTAGAAGATTCCTTGAGCCCAATAGGTGCTGGCAGGCTGCATGCCTGTGAAACAGTGAATTGCCATATGTTCAATGAATACTGGACTCGCATTACTAGTGACTTGTGGTTTGCTGACCATGGCTGGTGGTCTTTATCACAAGCTTCTCTTTCTGCTGCATGGAACTAACACCATTGTGCAGGTAGTTCCATCACTGCTGGTTGTTACCAGCAGTGCCTAAACTACTGAAGTGCACCATAGGCAATGTTTTGCAGCCTCACTTGCGGGACTGGTGTAATATCCTCCATGGCTGCTGCACATCAGCTGTCTGTCTCTTGCAAGCTCAATGCCTCTGATTCCAGTCAGATGCTTGTTTGGGAAAATGGGTACTACTCCAAAGTGCTACCTGCATGTGTGTTGAAGACAGGGAGTGTGTGATGTTCTGTTCTTGTCTTGGGGGGATTTTGAAACAATCTGTAGACATAAAATTGTGTACAAATAGATTCCCAATGAACCACCTTCCTCACACCTGCAAATCTTGTCACCCCAAGATTTGCACCATTTTGTGTTCATTTGACTTTTCGGAGTTGCATGCAAACTTTATTGTGAGATTTGTGTGATGAAGATTTTTGAACCATATGGGACTTTCATAGTTTCTACAAATTTCCTGCCAAAATTGAGGGGAAATATGGTTTGTATTGCAGGTGTGGTAGAGCTTTGAAATTGATGAGAACATTGCATGTTTGCTAATGCAGAGTTTTTTTTTGCTTTTGTTTGGCACCAAATTCTTGTGCTCAGACTTGACTCAGTTATCTGGATTGTGGTTTGAACCTCATCAAAGGTTCTTCTGTGTTTGAAGACTACCATGGCTAGGTAGTTCTCCCTGTGGACAAACACCTGCCGCATACTTCAGTACAATCTTCTGTTGCAAATCTCATCAAATCTAGTCAATGCTAGTGTTAACATTGACAATGAGCTGAGTTGAGTAGCTCAACTGCTGGTTGAAAGTCATGATAGCTCCAAAAACTTCATGTCCAAGTTGGTGACATTCCAAAGGATTCCCTGACCATCTTTAGGTCTAATAGTGAAGGCAGGCACAAGATCTTTGGATCCTTTTGGGTTTCTTAGCCTATTGTTTATGTAGATTGCAAAAAAAAGGAATTGGTTGTCTAGTATCGTGTTCTATAGATTTCTTGGTGATTTGTGTTTGACTGAATCAATCGTCACAGCCAAGCCCAATCCTCAAGCAATTTTGGATTTGCAAATTGGTGACAATATTTTGGTTTTGAAGGTGTCACAAGTCTCACTGTTGGGTACATTTACAATCAGGGCACCACAACATGAATCAGGAATAGGATGGGACCTTTGAGTCCTATCATTTTATCCTATGTTAAACCCATGTAGACACAAACGTTTAAAGTGATGAATGGATATGTTTTGTTCATCTTATGGGCAATATGTGTTGCAATGAGCGGTTATGATTATTTGAACAATTTTGACATGTTTAAACCCCTCATATAAACAAGTCAAGAATAAGAGAATCCTAGATTTAACGGTACTTTTGAGTCTAGTACTATCACTTTTTCTGTGCCAACATCTTATGAAAAGGCAAATGATAACTAGGCTTTTGTACATCATGTGCTTCACTTTGTACCAAGCCTTTCAAAACTTGCCTAAGCTTTTTAAAATCCACTATAATTTTTATTTTTTCTTTGCAAACCCAAAACCTAAAAGTTTTCAAGTTTTGGCATTAGTTTCATGAAAATTAGTGTTTTGTATTATTGGAATTTTATGCCATCATGTAAAGCATATATTTGTTTATTTCTGGTTAAAAGATGAAAAAATTGAAGATACAATTGTTACTTGTTATTTTTTTGGATAAAATTATGCACTAAATCAAGCTTCATGAGATATGCTTCAAGACATTTACATACATTTTTTTACATTCAAATTATGGTTCTTCTTAACTATCATGATAGTCTTCATTTAAACATCTATCAATATTTAACACATCCAAAAAATAATGTTAATTCCTCATGCATACCCATTCATAAACCTCCAAAAAAGGATTGAGTCAAGTATAAATCATTTAAATCATACCATATGGACCAATCATTATGGTTGGCCAACCAAGGACAATCATTTCCTTTTGCTAGCATTATTATAGGGCTCTAGTAACATGGGCATATTTACCAACCGGCATTAGTTTTACACTATAAATCTTCATCCAAAATGTATTGAAAAGGCCAATTTACTCTTGTTGCTAAGCATGCTCTTACAAAGAAGGCAAGCATAATTCCTTGTTAAGTTGATTCTCCTAACATTTTCATGATGGCACACAAAATAACAAGGTTATGTCATCAACATGCAATTAACCATGTCACATAATACAAAAAAATGGGTTTTGAAAAAGAAGATGGCATTTAAAACATACTAGTTAATATAACAAAATCCTTATATGCATGGGGTGGTTGAAATAAGACACAATTCAATCTAAGAAAATGAGTTGCAATACATTTTTTAGAGAAAATTCACCTAACCCAATTTATTATGATGTTCTTAGAGACACATTAATTATTTACCTAGTTAAAATGAGAATACCCTTGTATGCATGGGAAGGTTGGAATAAGACACAATTTGGTCCAAGAAGATGACTTGCAATATTCTTTTCAAAGAAAACTCGTGTAGCCCAATTTATTGTGATATTATTGGGACACATGAACTATGTATTGAGTAAACATGTTGACAAGATCAATAGAAAACCTTAACAACTTAAATTACATGTGATGTGATTAGTCAATATTACCATGAAAAGTCTTTGTCTATGTGTTTTAAAATATTGTTAAACATGGAAACACCTTTAGAAATTGTAGATTATCAAAGGAAAGCTTATTTTGATCCAAGCAATTGGATCGATGAATTGATTTTACCCACATTTTGTCATTTAAAAAAACACCACCCATCATGATTAGTGGAGGATTAACATATGATTACATATTTTTCATATGGAACCTGTAAGAACCATGTCTTTCACGATCACAAACTGATTGGGAAGTAGTGTTCAATGTTAAATGGCTTTACCAAAATGCAATTACAATTGTAATTTTGATGGGTAAGGATTCATACAAGCCACTATTGTTATATAGTGTGAGGTCACAAATTTGTTAGCTTATGAATCATCATATATTATTGAAGAATCTAACCTTTTACACAATAGAATTTGGGTGAAAGATTTAAACAAAAAAAGTTTAATTCATTCATGATTAGTCTTTTGAAGATGGTCAAGAGGTGAAATTTGTAATTAATTTTGGTGATTTGATAAACTTTGTCAACTACAACAAAACAATTCAAGAATGCATTACATAATTGCAAATCCATAAAAATTGGTAACATGTTGCAAGACAATTTGTTTATTATGGATGCACCACTTATGACCATCTAACTTTTAGGTGACAATAATATGCAAGAAATATGTTGTGAACAAGATATAGATGTAATTGAAATTCGTAAATGCCTTGGTTGGGAACAAAATATTTCTTTGACAAGTAGTCATTTCTTGTTTCCTTCTCACCTTACTTCCTTTTATTGGGTGTGATTTTGAATCATTTGCATACAAATGAAAGGACATGGCAAAACCTTCAAATTTTGATCTAATCAATGCATGAGTTCAAGCTTGTTGACAATGAACAACTTTATTCAAGAAACTAATGTTTGGGATGTTTGGATAAGACAAGAAATTATTCCTCAAATTTTGATTATCATCCAACTTTGTGACACATTGTAGTATGATCATCTCTGTGGGGGATATATCTTTTGGGTTTACATGTTTGACCCTATTGGTTAGGTCTTTGTGTAACACACAACAAATATTATGTTGGATGTTATAACAAAATGAATGATTTTGTAAGTTGCAAAGTTTTTTTTAATTGTGTGAAAATTATGAAATAACATGATCTAGAATGATCATGTGTGCATGTAGTTGTGTAGCATATTAATTATGTCATATTGATCAATAAATGGATACATCTTTAATTGCATATATGTAAAGTTACACAACTTGTTGTGTCGTACTTGTTATGGAAAACATTAATTCTTGATATTTGACATTTTCTTAAAACCCTACTCTTAACAAATGTAACAACAAGAGGGGGTGTGCTTGTGATCCATCAATACATGTACATGTACATTGCTCAATGTTTTATATTAGATTTCATTACCACAATATAAACAAATGCATTTTGAGTACATGCAAGATTTTGGGAAAGTTGTCATTTAATTGTAAACCAAGGATTAAAATCATGTTATTAATATTAGGGTTTAGTTACACCCAACATGCTAATAGTATGGTGTTCAAAGAAAAATAAAAAACATCCTTCAACATATATTATCATACATAATAAGTTTTGTCTTTTGGCTTAATAGGACCTTGAAAATAAGTAATTAAAAAAATAGATGCATGTTCAATTCTCTATTATTTGATCATGGAGAATGTTGGATATTAATCTAATAACACATCAAATTTTAATGTATGTTTGTTTTCATCTACAACTTGCTTTAGTGTCAATAGGGCTTTAAACACTAGTATATTTATAGGGTGGAACATGAATGAACCTTCAAGTTTTTCCCAATTTTGGCTTTTTAGCCTCGTAAGCTTGGTGTGTGGGTTGTTATGTATGTGTCACAACAATATTGAAGGACAAGTCTATGTTTTTTGGCATTCATGTGTGGATCGCATTGGTGAGGGATGATACATATCTAGTTTTTTTTTTTCATTGTTTGCATGTTGGACATGTGTTAATAGATTATTAGCTTATAATACTATTAGAAATTAATCTAATAACAAACACCTAAACCATTTCATTGCAAAAAATCATGGGTTTTCAAGTTTTTCAATCGTCAACTTGATTACCTAGTCCATTTTGATTTGCACTTGAGTGTACAATTTGATTGGAGGCACCTAGAGCTAATGTGACATGTCACTTTTGATTTGTGACATTTGATTCAAATGACCCTTTTAACATATAATCAAGAAAACACTTATTCAAATAAAACAAAAAAAGACATATCCAATCAAAATGGACATTGATGCAGTCAACTGAGACAAATGTTCCATTTGATTAGATAGTCATTTGATAATACTTTAGTTAATGCACCAATCAAAATTGTTGAATGTGAATATTAATTTGAATATAATAATATTGTAAGGGGATGTTTGTAGTGAAATCATTTGGATAATATTAATCTTGAATGTTATTATGTAATTCTTAAGTTTCAAACATGATGGATAAAAAGGGTCCAAGGTCCTTTCATGCTAAAAAGAGTCACCAATGCCTCTTTAGTCACATTGTGATAGTGTTAAAAAACATGCTTAGACATTGTTTAAAAATTTGTTTTCATCATTTGATTGTCTTTTAAGCACAAAAAACAATCATTAGGAGCTTTTAATGTGTTTAAATATATTTTAAATTTATCATATTACTTTCAGACTTATGCAAATGTTAAATTAATATATTAGAAAGGTCCTCATACAAATACAACACACAATATCTTAATTTGTGAGTCTTGCAAGCATGTAAGAAAAAGATTAATTACACCTATAGTGGCTCTAATCGACATGAATGAACAATGCACTTAATGTTTATCAAATAAATATTGAATTATTAAAACATAATATGTTCAAACCAAAAACCCAAAAGAAATGTTCAATTAGTTTTAATTAAAGGGTAAGACATATAAATGAGCAAATTTTAGTCCAAATCAAAAAAAATTATACAAAACCTGAAGAAATGCATAGTGGCATGGAAAATTAATTATTTTTATGAAAGGACAAAACATTTGTGAAACACTTCACTTTGTGGAAGCCACAATATGGTTCATAAATTTTGTCACATCTTAAACTTTCAAGTGTTGAGAACCACCAATCAATTATATAACACAAACCTGAATTTTTAAAAATAAATAAATATTGTGATTCAATGTGTAATGATGCTCTAGCAAAAACTGATTTAGCTAAAAATATGTTTATTTGAAATTTGGTTAAGTCAAAATTGAATTTGAATTCCTATACTTGAACATTTTTTGAATGATTAATTACACTAAATCATAAAAATTTGGGATGCACTTATAAAATCAAAGGTTGTTGTTTAATAGGAAATGGGATATTTTGTGTGTGTGTGTGTGTCTGTGTTGGGGGGGGGGGGGGGGTTTTTTTTATTATTTTTTTGGGTTTTCCATTTAAAAAATTTAATTTTTTTTTTATTTTTTTTTTTTTTTTTTTTTTAAATCTTTTTTTTATATTATATTTTTAAA